>Ga0206916_1012_pt1 | contig 65784 bp, 68 predicted proteins | sample Alteio_BWOrgHeat_71_FD_152957 | JGI IMG/M metagenome (GOLD analysis project Ga0206916, IMG submission 152957) | Enriched cells from forest soil in Barre Woods Harvard Forest LTER site, Petersham, Massachusetts, United States -... | ecosystem: Environmental > Terrestrial > Soil > Temperate forest >... | reverse complement strand
AGGGCGTTAAGCGGCTCGGAATGAAACAGCACCCACCATTCAGCCGGGATATCCTGACCTGCCGCAAATGCCTGTGGGGTGCCGTTCGGATTGGCTGTGGCTGTTGTACCGGCGGGTAAATCGCTACTGTCATATTGTCCGGGCGTCTGGGTCGCGGGGCGTTCGAAATTCGGCCCGACCGCGCAGCCAGTCAAAAGGGCCGCAGCGGATGCGGCGCAAAGAAGAAGGGGAAGACGCACGAAAAAACTCATTGGCAAAAAGGACCGTTTCTGTATACATTCATGATTGTATGTATGCAACCCGAAAAATGCAGTGCAGCAGGAAAAGATTCCAGGAAAGAAGAATATAAAAAACATGGCGCGACGGACCAAAGATGAGGCAGAAAAAACCCGCAATGCATTGCTGAACGCTGCGGAGAAGGTATTTTATAAACATGGCGTTGCCCGCACCTCACTGGAACAGATCGCCCGCGCGGCCAAAGTCACGCGTGGCGCTGTTTATTGGCATTTCCGCGACAAAATCGAAATTTGCGAGGCGATGTCGAACCGCATTTTCCTGCCGCAGGAAGATGTGCTGGAACATCTGGCGTCCAATGCCAGCGCCACACCCCTGGACGATTTGCAAAAGGCATGTTGCGATTCACTAAAATTAATAGTGACGGATAAACGCCGCCAGCGCGTGGTGTCTATTTTGATGCTTCGTTGTGAATATGTGGAGGACATGGCCGCGATTATGGACCGTCGCCGCGATTGTAAAAATCGTATGCTGGACCGGTTCCAGCGTTTGTTTACGCAGGCACATAAACGCAAAATGCTGCAGCCGCATTGGCCACCGCAATTGGCGGCAGTCAGCCTGCAGGCGTTGATGTCGGGGCTGATAAATCGCAGTCTGGAAAACCCCAAAGATTTTGATCTGGCCAAAATGGGGCCAGCTTGCCTTGCCGCTTTCTTCAAATCGGTGCAGGCCTGATTACAAAATCGTTTTCATTAATTGACTGCCAATAAAAACGGCCACAATGGTGCCGATGACTGAAGCCGCGATATAGGCTGCCATATTCATATAATCGCCTTTTTCCAGCAGTAGAGCCGACTCCAGCGAGAAGGCGGAGAAAGTGGTAAAACCGCCGAGAAATCCGGTCACGAGCAGTAGCCGCGAGGGTTGCGGCATCGACAAACGAAGCGCCAAGACTTCCATCAATATGCCTATAACAAAAGCCCCCAGAATATTAACGCCGAGCGTATGCCAGGGGAAAGCGCCGGGCCCCGTCTGGCGGCTGATCAGATTCATCATGCTGTAGCGGGCGACGGAACCTGTACCGCCGCCAATAAAGATAAGGAGGAGATTGATCATAATGTTGCCCGGCAGCCAGTAAATTCATGGGGGTGTTCCTTTATTGCAGCCCTGTCTTTTGTCTGGCAAGTTGTTTTATGTGGCGGCAAAATGGCGCCATTGAAAGTGGAATTATCTCAGATGAAGATTCGCCCTATTATTCTGTCTGGCGGTTCGGGCACGCGGTTGTGGCCCGTCTCGCGTCAGGATCAACCCAAACAGTTCGCGCATTTATTCGGCGATTATTCATTATTAACGACCACAGTTGCAATGCTTGGCGAGTCTGGCCTGTTTGCGCCGCCAACCCTGATTGCTAATGAAGACCACAAATTTTTTATTCTGGATATTCTGGCGCGGCATCCGTCCGAAGGAACCACCGTTTTACTGGAGCCTTGCGGACGTAACACAGCGGGCGCGGCCCTGACGGCGGCACTGGCAGAACAGGATGAAGATGTTCTGCATCTGCTGCTTCCTTCCGACCATGTGATCAAGGATCCCGGCGCGTTTTTTACTGCAGTGGAAAAGGCCGCTACAGCTGCTGCTGCCGGACGAATCGCTTTATTTGGCATCAAACCGGAATATCCGGAAAGCGGTTATGGTTATATTGAACGCGGCGAAGCTACCGATTGGGATCAGGTCGAGACCATTTGCAAGTTCGTGGAAAAACCTGAAGCAAAAAAGGCGGAAGCCTTGATGGCGCAAGGCGCTTTGTGGAACAGCGGCATTTTCCTGTACAACCCGAAAGTGCTGGTCGAGGAAATCCGCCAACTGGCGCCGGACCAGATCGATCTTTGCTTCACGGCCCTTAGTGCTGCACATACGGACCTTGGTTGCCGGATTTTAGAACGCGCAGCGTACGAAAAACTGCGAAATATCTCTTTTGATTATCTGGTAATGGAAAATACCAAGGCAGGCGTCGTTGTGCCTTGTTCTATGGGGTGGAGTGATGTTGGGTCGTGGCAGGCGCTGTGGCAGCTGGGCGAAAAAGACGCCGATGGCAATGTAATGCAGGGACCCGTTACGGCACTTGATGTGCATAATTCCTATCTGCGTTCAGAAGGTCCGGTTATAGGAATTATCGGTATGAAGAATGTAACGGTGGTGGCGACCAAGGATGCCGTTCTGGTTGCGCCGCGTGACCGCAGTCAGGATGTTAAACCACTGGTAGCGATGCTGGATGAGCAAAAACACAGCGTAGCAACGGCACATCGCCGCGTTCTGCGCCCATGGGGGTCGTATGAAGGCGTTGCCGCTGGCGACCGTTTTCAGGTCAAGCATATTGTCGTCAAGCCGGGGCAGGCGCTGTCGCTGCAAATGCATCACCACCGCGCGGAACATTGGGTGGTGGTGGATGGAACGGCTCTGGTCGAATGTGATGACGTCACCAAAAGCCTTTTTGAAAATGAGTCGGTTTTTATTCCCAAAGGCTCCAAGCATCGTCTCAGCAACCCCGGCAAGGTTGACCTGCATCTGGTCGAGGTCCAGTCGGGTGAGTATCTGGGCGAAGACGATATTGTGCGTTTTTCTGACAAGTATGGCCGCGTTCAATTGGTCAAGGGTGGCAAGGCGTCGCTACAGACCCTGTAACCGCCTTTAAGGCCAAGAACTGATAATAATGACTTGCCAGTCTTTCGGCGTTATTCTAACCCTGCTGAGACTATTTAGGGCCTGGAAACAGGCTGTTCTTCTTATCTTTTGGACGACATTCATGCCACAAAATGTACTGGTTACCGGCGGCGCCGGCTATATCGGCTCTATCCTCGTTCCGGCGCTTTTAGACAAAGGTTATGCCGTTACGGTGCTTGATACGTTCCAGCGCGGCGATACGGCATTGGCGCTTTCCTGCGCCAATCCCCACTTCCTGCCTGTCAAAGGCGATGTGCGTGATGAGACGCTGGTTCAGAGCCTCATGAACAAGGCTGATATCATCATTCCTTTGGCGGCTCTTGTCGGCGCGCCCCTGTGCAAGCGCGATCCGCTGAACGCGCAGACGATCAATAGTGACGCTGTGCGTATGATTGCAAAGAAAGTCAGCAAAAATCAGCGCCTGATTTATCCGACCACCAATTCAGGCTACGGTATCGGTGATAAAGAGGCTCTCTGTACCGAAGAAACGCCGCTGCGCCCTATCTCGCTCTACGGCACATCAAAGATGGAAGCCGAACAAGCCGTACTGGAAAGTGGTCGCGGTATTTCTTTCCGTCTGGCGACTGTATTTGGTATGGCGCCGCGCATGCGGCTTGATCTTTTGGTCAATGATATAACCTGGCGCGCGCTAACTGATCGCACCGTGGTGATTTTCGAAGGCCATTTCCGCCGCAACTACATCCATATCCGTGATGTGGTGAAGGCCTTTGTCCACGGCATGGATAATTACGACAAGATGGTCGGCCAAGCTTATAATCTGGGGCTTTCTACCGCCAACCTGTCCAAGCTGCAGCTTTGCGCCAAGATCAAGGAGCATGTCCCCGGCTTTGTTTATCTGGAAGCGCCAATCGGCGAAGATCCGGATAAGCGCGATTATATCGTATCGAACGACAAGATCGAGAAAACCGGCTGGAAACCCGACTGGTCACTGGATGCCGGTATTGATGAGCTGATCCGCGGCTATACCATGTTGCGTAATTCCGTTTATGCGAATGTCTAGGGCTTGCTGATGATTTGCCGCGTTTGCGATTCCAAAAATCTTGCTCTCGCCGTTGACCTTGGCGAACAGCCTTGGTGCAATAATTTCCTGAAAAAGGCTGATGTCGGCAAAGAACCGTTCTATCCTTTGCGGCTCCTGTACTGTCACGATTGCCATACGTCGCAGCTTGATTTTACGGTTAAAAAAGAAATCATGTTTGGTGACCACACATATTTATCTGGCGTCACTAAATCACTGTCGCAGCATTTTCACCGCGTCGCGCAGGATGTTGACCGGAAATTTTTTACAGGTGCGAAGCAGAAATCGATCCTCGATATCGGCTCGAATGATGGTACGCAGCTAAAACATTTCAAGGAACTGGGCTACGATGTTCTCGGTGTTGAATCATCAAAGACAACGGCCAAAATCGCCAACGATGCCGGAATTGAAACGCTCAATGCGTTCTTTAACCTCGAAACAATGCAAAGCATCGGCAAGCAATTTGATGTCTTCAATGCTTCCGGCGTTTTCTTTCATCTGGAGGAACTGCATTCAGTATGCGAGGCAATCAAATTCGGCCTGAAGGAAGACGGCGTTTTTGTTGTGCAGTTCCTGTACATGAAAAGCATTATTGAAAATCTGGCTTTCGATCAGATTTATCACGAACATCTGCTTTACTACACGCTGGAAACCATCGAAAAATTACTGAACCGTCACGGGCTGGAAATGTTTGATGCCAGCCTGTCGCCCATTCATGGCGGTTCGATCATCGGATATGTCGGTCATCGCGGTAAGCGCCCTGTTTCCGACCAGCTGCAGGCAATGCGCAAGGAAGAAGCTGACTCGCATGTCAATGATTTCCAGACCTATCAGGAATTTGCCCGCCGCATCGAAGTGATGAAGGCGGAGAATCTGGTTTATCTCAACAAGAAAAAGGCCGAGGGCAAACGGATCTACGGCATGGGCGCGCCGGTCAAAGGCAATACGATGCTGAATTATTTTGGCGTCGGCACGAACTATATCGATTATCTGGTGGAGAAAAATACGCTGCGGAACGGGCTTTATTCGCCTGGCATGCATATTCCGGTGGTAATGGAAGATGATAGGCTAACGCCACCTGACGTTTATTATGTTTTGGCGTGGAATTTTAAGAAGGAAATTCTGGCAAACAATAAGAAATTGCTGGATGCAGGTGTGGAGTTTTATTTCCCGGTCAATCCGAAGGAGGATGCCGCGTGAAAATCCTTGTCACCGGTGCGACTGGCTTTATGGGCACGGCTCTTTGCATTCGTTTAGAGCAGGCAGGCCATGCGGTTGAACGTCTTGGCTCCAAGAAATGCGATTTGACGAAGCAAAATGCGCTGCAGGCCTTTTCAGCAACGAAATACGACCAGATTTTTCATCTGGCGGCATGGACGCAGGCTGGTGATTTCTGCCTCCGCCATCCCGGCGAACAATGGATCATTAATCAGCAGATCAATACCAATGTTCTAACCTGGTGGCAGGCAGATCAGCCGCAGGCCAAGCTGGTTTGCATGGGCACCAGCTGTTCCTATGATCCCGACCTGCCACTGGTTGAAGAAAACTATATGACGGGCACGCCGATCGACAGCCTGTTCACATATGCCCAGACCAAACGCATGCTCTATGCGGGGTTGCTGGCTTTATCAAAGCAATACGGTCTGAGATACCTATGCCTAATACCCTCGACGCTTTACGGCCCCGGCTATCATACCGATGCGCGCCAGATGCATTTTATTTTCGATCTGATCCGCAAGATTCTGCGCGGCAAGAAATTCGGTGAGCCAGTGACGCTATGGGGCGACGGTTACCAGAAACGCGAACTCGTATTCGTTGACGATTTCATCGATTTAACCTTTCGGGTCAATGACAAGACGGAAAATGATCTGGTCAATATTGGCGCGGGTGAGGAGTTTACCATCCGGCAATTTGCGGAATCTATCTGCGCCTGTGTTGGCTATGATCCGGCCCTTATTCAGTATGACACGTCGCGTTATGTTGGCGCGAAGTCCAAATGTCTGGATACTCATAAGCTCAAAACCATCGTGCCGGATTTCAAACCCATCCCTTTGCGGGAGGGGCTAAAGCAAACCATTGATTGGTTTGCTAATTCGGGCCTGGTATAGGCGCTTTTCAAGCCAGCTTTATGTAACTTATCATCGACAAGGATGGGGGTTAGGGCTATCTTTCCCGGCGATTAACTTTAAGGCTTCCGCCTTATTTTCAGGACTGCGCGATGGGCTATATTACAGTACGGACCCCTTTAAGGATCAGCTTCTTTGGCGGCGGCACCGACTATCCCGAATATTTTATGGATAAGCCAGCCGCCGTTCTCGGCATGGCGATCAACCGCTATATTTACATCAATGCTTTGCGCCGTCCCGCTTTCCAAAGCCATGAATTTACTCTGGCTTATTCTCAGTTAGAGCGTGTGGCGAATATAAGTGACATCAAACACCCGGCATTGCGCGTGGCGTTGGAAGCCTTTAAACACACTCACCCACTTGATATGTCGACCTTGGCTAACCTTCCGGCTCAATCGGGGTTAGGGAGTTCCGGCAGTTTTATGGTCGGGCTTATCAATTTGTTGGCGACGCTTAACAATAAGCCGATGACCAAATTGCAAATCGCGCAGATGGCGATCGATCTCGAACGCGATAAGCTGAAACATGTTTGCGGCGTGCAGGATCAGCTGCATGCTGCTTTTGGCGGCCTGAACTTTTTCTACCTCACAGGAGGGCGCACCCGCATCAGCCCGGTTCTGATGACCGCCGACCGTCTGCGTTATTTTCTGGATTCTCTCGTCCTTGTTTTTACTGGCCAGACGCGTAGTGCGCCGCAGGTGCTGAAAGAACAAATGGAGGCGACGCAAAGTGGTAGCCTCGATAAAGATCTGGCGCGTTATTACGAAATGGCTCAGGAAGGGCTGAAAATTCTTGAGGAAGATAGCCCCCAAACTTTCATCCGTTCTTTCGGCGAGCTTATGCATGAAGGTTGGAAAAGAAAGCGCGGTTTTTCAGACGCTATGAGCAACAGCGCGATTGACGAGCTTTACGACGAGGGGCGCCGTCGTGGCGCCTACGGCGGTAAGCTGTGCGGTGCGGGCGGTGGCGGTTTCCTGCTATTCGTGGTGCCGCCGGAAAAACGTCAATCTTTTATTCGCTCCTTTGAGCCGGAACGCATTCTTGAAGTTGACCTTGATATGCAGGGGACGACCGTCCTGACCTATGCTCAATTACCGGGGGAAAACTTTACCGCCGCTGCAGCAGCACCGGATGCGTTACTTGTTTCCTCCGTGGCTTAAATCGAATCCGCGGCGCTGCGTAGCGACATGACAAGCTCACAATTTATACTCATTGACCAGAATCTGCGAAATTTTGGCGGTCATTACTGGGAATATGATACGTCGATTGCAAAATATTTCAGTGGATATGACCACAAGGTATCTGTTTTCACCCACGCTTCCGCCTCAACATCCCTCATTTGCAGCTTCGCCGATTTTATACCGTGGTTTAGTTTAACCAGCGCCGATATTTACCGACCCGCCTTGTATCGACATATTAATCAGCGCTTTTCAAAGCTGCCGCGCTCACTACTGGCCTTCATGAAAGCGGTTTATAAAGGCGGCAAATTTTTGCGCCGCTTTTTGACGTTTTCTAAGAAAATGCATACCGCTACTCCTTCACTCAAAACTTTGCCATTTGGCGCAGAATGTGTAGCTGCTATTCGTCGCTGCCATGCCGGTGGCAATGACTCTGTTTTTATCCAGACGGTTCATACGGAAGAATTGCGTAGCCTTAGTGCCGCCTTAGCCGGTATTGCCATAGAAGAATGTCCGCGCCTCCTTGTTATGCTGCGGCGTGAGCCGGAAGAAGCGAGCATGACAGGGCTTTGTGAAGCACTCGCGCCGCTCGCTTATCTGCAGGGCAAGAAGCTGTTTTTCTTTGCCGACACATGGGCCTTGGCCGATGCCTACCGAGACCAATTCGGCCTCGATGTTAAGACGGTACCTGTGATTTGCGATGTGTCACTGATCCGCCAGCGACTTACCGCGCCCAAGGGCACAGCCAAAACCCTTGTTTATCTTGGCGATGCGCGAACGGAAAAGGGGTTTCAACTGTTACCCTTGTTACTTGAGGAGTTAGCGCACAGCTATCCTGCGTTTAGTGAATTGGAATTTCATTTTCAGAGTTATGTGCCGCCCGATCTTTATGAGGGTGAGGTGGAAGCCGCTATCCGGAAATTACAGAAAATGTCGCAAGTGTTTTTGTATGATACCGCCTTATCGCAGGAAGCCTTTATCGATCTATTGATGAAGGGTGACATCATCCTTTTGCCTTACGATGCCGCGCGTTACCGGCGCCGCAGTTCCGGCATTTTGATGCAGGCAACGGCGGCAGGGAAGGTTGCTGTGGTGCCGGCATCCACATGGTTTGCTAAATCCGTACCGGCGGATGCCGTGCAAAGCTTCACGCCCGGTAATCTGGCAAGCGCCGTACGACAGGTGCTTGATCGCTACGGGGGCTTGGAAACGGCAGCCAGAGAATGCGGCAAAACATTCGATTTCCAGACAATCCTTGGCGAATTCTATCAATGTTTAATGTCGTAAAGTGAAGAGGTAAGGGGTATAGAAAGACAGGCAATATTGTTTAACTTCCGGAAAATGTGCTGATCATGAATTTGAAGTTTGCCGAGCAATTCAAGTTATTTATCAACCCTTATTACTGGCGATCGGCGGTGCTGATCGCTTCTTGCGGCGTGGCACGGCAATATCGCAATTCGTTTTTGGGAGCTTTGTGGCTGTTGCTGCCTTCCATCGCCATGATGTGCATCTATACATTGATTATGCCGACGATCATGCATAGCGATCCGCGTACTTACGCTACCTATCTTTTGGCCACGCTTCCCTTATGGACATTCCTGTCGGTCAGCCTTTCGTCGTCCACCTATTCCCTGATTGCGAACGCCGAGACCTTGAAGCGTTGTATGATTTCTTCTTCGGTCTTTCCTGTCGCCGATATCCTGAAGAATGCCTACAGCTACATGGTCGGATTTATCGGGATGGCCGTTATCGCGCTGCTGATTGGGCTGCCGCTGTCATGGCATGTGTTTCTACTGCCACTCTATTTCATCCCCGTGCTACTGACGGTGATGTGCCTGTGTGTGGGCATTGCTTATGTCGTACCCTATGTGCAGGACCTCAAGGACGCGATCATCATTGCAATGAATATGCTTATATGGGTTAGCGCTGTTCTCTATCCCATCACGATGTTGCCCGCAAAAGCACAGAAAATTATGGAATGGAATCCGCTTTATATCCTGTTGGAACCTTCCATCACATTGGTTTACAGGCAGCAGATACCGGATGCGTTCGTACTTCTCAAACTCTGGATTGTTATGTGCCTGTCACTGGCTTTCGGTTACACGCTTTACCGTATCGGCGGACGGAACTACGTTTACTATCTTTAATCAGGCAGCCTGTTCCGATAGGCCCAAAATATCTTTTTCATATTGACGGATAACATCATTGGCGGCTCCGTCATTGATAATACGGCCCTGGCTTAGCAAAATAAATCGATTACAGATTTTTTTTACCTGATCAAGACTATGGCTGACGATAATCGTGATTTGGGCCTGATCGATTTTGGAGAGTAGTAGCTTGGTCGATTTCTCGGAAAAACCGGCGTCACCTGCCGCCAGCACTTCGTCGAGCAGCAGAATTTCGGGATGCTGAAAAATGGCGGATGAAAAAGCTAGGCGCGATTGCATGCCTGATGAATAGGTTTTAAGGGGTAGATCAATTTTAGCGCCTAGCTCGGAGAAAGCGATGATCTGTTCTTCCAGATCTTTCGAGTATTCGCGCAACCTTCCGCGGTAAGCGAAGGAAAGCTTGATATTGGCGCGTCCTGTGATTTCGGACTCGAACCCCGCGCCCATTTCGATCAGAGGCACGATGGAGCCTTGCACCTCGCGTGTACCTGACTCGATAGGGTAATTGCCTGAAATAACCTTGAGCATGGAAGATTTGCCGCTGCCATTCATGCCGATCAGGGCGATTCGGTCGCCTGACTGTGCGGTAAAATTGATGTCACGCAAAATGGGAATGTGGGTCGAGCGCATGCTTTTGCGCTTGATAAACCATTGTCGCAGGCTGGAGGCACGGGTCAGCGTATCGACACCCGAGACGTTAACATTCTCTAATTTGATATAGCCGGACATGGCAGATGCTATAACCACTTAACCTGCTTCCCACAATATGTTTTACGCATTTGCAGCTGTTTTAAATAAGATTTGCGCCCCTTTTCATGCATGTTATAACGCTTTCGCCTTATGGCACTGACCTTATTTCGATTCCAAATGTACGACTCAATTGCCCGTCAAACTCGCCTGAATATTATCAAAACCGCGCGTAGCGTTGGCAGTGTGCATTTCGGCGGCTCCTTCTCGGTCACCGAAATATTGGTGGCCTATTATGCGCCGGTCATCGCCAAAAAACTCTCATTCAAAGACTTTATCGATCGCAACACTTTGGTTCTCAGTAAGGGCCATTGCGGGCTTGCAGTTTATGCTTTGCTCAATGCCATCGGCATTGTCCCGGATGAAAAACTGGCGACTTACTGCAAGGACGGCGGCGCCTTTATGGGCCACATCAAGCGTGATCCATCGCTTGGCATCGGCTGGTCAACGGGCTCTCTGGGGCACGGGCTTTCCATTAGCATGGGGCTTGCGGGTGCCTTGCGCTTTGCTGGCAAGTCAGGTCGCGTGACCTGCATTCTCGGCGACGGCGAAATGCATGAAGGCTCCAACTGGGAAGCCTTGCTGCACCTCAGCCACGATGACAAATTCCCGCTAACGATCATTCTCGACAACAACAAATTTCTATCACTTGGCGCCACGCAGGATATCCGCCCGATTGAGCCGATCGAGGCCAAGATCAAGGATTTCAGCATTCAATGCGCTTCAGTCGACGGGCATAATGTTGAGGCGTTGCGGCAGATTATTGATAAAATGGAGGCTGTAAATCAGGCCTTTTTCATCAATGCCAATACCCTGAAGGGCAAGGGCATCAGCTTTACCGAAGGTGTTACTGAGTGGCACGCCAAGCGCGCGTCTGAACAGGATTTGCAGCGCATGGAAGCAGAGTTAAAGGCAGGGGTAGCGTGAGAAAAGCACTCGGTGTCACTCTCGCAAAATGTTTTGCGAAAAACCCCAAACATCATTTGTTTTGCGGCGATATCGGTTTTGGTGTGTTCGATGCTCTGCGTGTGGAAAGGCCAAACCAATTCCATAATTTTGGCATTAGCGAACAGCATATGGTTTCGTACGCTGCGGCCTTTTCATCTGCGCTCAATGCTACGAGCATGGTTTATACCATCAACCCTTTTATTACTTCACGCGTGCATGACCAGCTGCGCGTCGATGTTGCCTATTCCAAATCGCCTCTCATCGTCTGCAGTGTCGGTGCAGGTTTTGCTTATGACTCTCTGGGCTTCACGCATTACGGAATTGAAGACCTGGCCTTACTGCATGTTTTGCCCAATATGCGTATTTATACACCTTGTGATGCGCAGGATGTCGCCGATCTGACCGATAAATTTTTTGCTGATGAGGTCGTACCAGCACCCTGCTATTTGCGTTTGCAGAAAGGCGGCGAGCGTAAGCTTTTTGCGGATTTTCCCGATTTCACGCATCACGGAAGTTATAAATATTGGCCGGGAACAGATGTAGAAATCATCACTCACGGCGCTATTACCGAAGAAGCGCTGGAAGCTAGGAAAGCGCTGCAGGGGCAGGCATCGGTTGCCGTACGTTCTGTTATTGACTGGCATGCTTATCTTTCAGAAGATGTGTCCCCCATGCTGGATAAGGTACTGTTTTTGGAAGAAAATCGTCTTGTAGGATCGCTGGCAAATTCAATTCTAGCGGCTGCTATACAGAAAAAGCAGAAACTGCCCATAGTTGAAATCAAATGCGTGACGGAAGCGGAATTTAATACCACAGTGTTGCGGCCATCCGCTTTGAAGGTAAACGGGTTAGACCGCCAATCGATTGAGCAAACAATTAAAGAGATGATCCAATGACGACACTAACGGATATGGAAAAATACCTTCAGGCGTGGGAGGCGGTCGATATTCGCAAGTCCCTTACGCTTTGGGGCGGTATGCTGAAAGAGGCGATGCTGGAAGCCAAAAGCAAAGGTGGCGTGATTTATATTTGCGGCAATGGCGGCAGTGCGGCTAATGCCATCCATATGGCTAACGACTTTACCTATGGTTATTGCGATGCAGGCCGCCGGTTCAATGTGGAAGCTTTGCCCGCCAACAGCTCTGTCCTGACATGTCTCGCCAACGATATCGGCTATGACAAGATTTTCTCGCACCAGCTGGAAAATAAACTAAAGCCGAATGATCTGCTGGTTGTTCTGAGTGGTAGCGGTAATTCACCCAATATCATCAAGGCGCTGGAAGTGGCCAAAGCCCGCAGCGCAAAGACACTTGGCATGCTGGGCTTTAATGGCGGCAAGGCCAAGGCAATGGTTGATATTTTGCTGCATGCGGAACTGGACGATATGCAGGTTGCCGAAGATCTGCAGTTGATGATCGCCCACGCCGCCATGCGGATGATGGAAGAACACATAAAGTAGGAGTGGTTATGGCAGCTGAAAATATCCTCATTACTGGCGCGAGCAGCCCTATCGGCGCATTCTTCTGCAAATGCTTGACGCAGGATTTTCCGAACGCGACTCTTTATGCGGCCTACAATAAAAACGCACCAGCTTTCAATCTCCCGCGCTTGAAGCCGTTGCAAATTGATTTTTCTAATTTGTCTGCGGAAATGCTCGCTTTGCCAGCTTTAAAAACGATCGATACAGTTATCCATCTGGCCTCTGTTACGCCGGGTAATAATATGAGTGGCTCCCTCGATAATTATTATGCCGGTAACGTATATGGTGTGATGGCGCTTTTCCAGCACATGGCCGGTTCGGGCAATTTGAAAGATATTTTCTATCTATCTTCCAGCGCCGTTTACAATCGCACCAAAGGTAGCGTTCTGAACGAAATGAGCGAGAAAACCCATCTCGATCCCTACGGCTTATCCAAGCTGGTGTTTGAGCACGAGATGGCAACCCTTCATAGCCAGACAAAAATTAATATGTTGGGCCTAAGGGTCCCGGTTCTTCTTGTCGACGGTGTGAAATATAATTTCATATCCAAATGGAAACTGGCGATAGAACAAAAAGCTCGCCTCAAAATCGCTAATCCTGATGCTGCCTTCAATGCCGTGTGCCCCGGTTGGGCTTTATTTGAGGCCTTTAAGGGCTTCACCGGAAAGGGCTCGACTGCGTGCCTAACGACAAATATATTTGCTTCCGAAAGCAGTAATTTACGCGCTATTTTAAAAGCGGCTGACTATGATTTATGGGACGAAGTTCCTGCGACCGCTCCGGCTCAAACCCTTACAAGCATCTATAAGCCATTGTCATTTCCGCCCTACAATGCGTTGAAGGTCGTTAAAGACTTTCTTCTAGAAGCCCGTGAAAAAGGACAGGCAGCATGAGTGTTTTTCTGGATACTTTTGAACGCAATCGCTACGCCGTTTTTCCCAATGCACAGCCCGAAACTTTTGCGCGTTTCCGGAAGGTTTTTAAAGACGTCGCCGAAGAATTTGTTGGCTATCCCATCGAAGATCTTAATCTTCTCCATAAATATGTAACAGTTGAACAGATCAACCCTTTGCGCGTCAAAATTTTTAACGCCTTGAATGCGCTGCCGAACTGGAAGAAGGATTATTATTCCCTGGCGGCGGATCAGCTAAGCGCCATGTTTGGTCCTGATATTTCAATACAGATCAAACTATGCCTCAGCATTCAGATGCCCAACGACGCTGGCTCCGTCCTTATGATGCATTCCGATACGATGAGCGGGCAAAGCCAGTTTGAATGTGTCTTATGGACGGCCGTAACGGATGCGTTTGACAGCAACGCCATGTATATTTTTCATCCTCCTGAAAGTCAGAAAATTTACGACGCCTTGCCCAGTTACCAGCATCGAGGCATGAACGAATTGTTCGAAGACAATAAAAAGGATGCGGTAATCGCCAATGCCAAGATGGGTGACTGTATTTTATTCAGCTCAACCCTCTTTCATGGCAATCAGTTGAATAAGACGGATAAAACCCGCATATCCCTGAACTGCCGTTTCAAATCGCTTTTTAGTCCTGAATATGCGGCGGTGCCCCATGAACGTACGACTGGCACTTTTTATGAACCTTTGTTTATGTCGCCAGTAACAAAAATTGGCTTGGCTTATAATGAAAACATCCTCTTCTGAGCCCCTGGCTATTACGGGCTATGTTACGCCGCAGCAGTTTGGGCCTTTTATAATGCCCGTGCCTGCCCAGAATTCCTGTCTGCGTGAATATGCCAACCTCATGAACTTCAGCTATAATATGCCGCAATGTGAGCATATTTTCTCCCGCTGTTATATGCAGCTGTTCAGTACGCTGACATCGATTGAGCCTGGTGGAAATATCGTCATGTATTCTTTCCACATGATGCCCAAGGATGCGGGCAAAATGAAAAATATTCTCGATATCCAGCAACAAAAGAAACTAACCTTTCATTTTGTGCTGGAAAAGAAAATAGCGCGTACTAACGATGAATTGAAAGAGATGGCAAAAGTGCTTCAGGTCGCCGATATGATCAAGCGGAATGATGAACGCCGCCAAGAATTAAGAAAATTTCTATAAACCCACAGTTGAAAAAGGCGTTGAGTTAGATGGCGAAAAAAGTAGCGATTATCGGTGCGGGCACGGCAGGTTGCGCCGCAGCTTATCAATTTCAGCGCCTCGGCGGCTGGGAAATAGAAATTTTTGAGGGCGGCAATACCATAGGCGCTGGCGTGCGTACGCATTTCCGTGGCGGCCATCCTTATACTTTCGGGCCCCGCCATTTTCTGACCAAGAAGCAGGAAGTGTTTGACTATCTGCATTCCATTGTGCCGATGCGAAAGTTGGAACATCGCTTCGTGACATATCTGGAAGAAGAAGCTGACTTTTTCAATTACCCGATCAGTGCCAGCGACATTCCACGCATGAAACGCGGCAAGGAAATTCAAGAGCAGCTGGACGCGATTGAGGGTGTCGAGATTACGGAGCCGAAGAATTTCGAGGAATACTGGATCTCCAAGGTCGGAACCATTCTCTATTCAAAATTCATCGACACCTATTCCAAAAAAATGTGGCGGCTTGAGAATAACAAGCAGATCGATACCTTTAACTGGTCACCAAAGGGCACCCCGATCAAGAAAGACTCCTCGCACGCCTGGAGCGAGGCCATATCGGCCTACCCGATCGCGCTCAACGGGTATAATGATTTCTTTGACAAGGTACAGGATTTCGCGACCTTTCATCTGCGTTGTCCCATCGATGAAATCCGTCCCGATACGTGCGAAATCGTCGTTAAAGGCTTGCCGAAGAAATATGACAAAATCGTCAATACCATCGCGCTCGATATGGTGCTGAAGGAAGATCTGGGCGAACTGCCTTTCGTGGGTCGTGATCTGACGACGATTATCTTGCCGACAGAACATGCTTTTCCTGAGGATGTATTCTTCGTCTATTATGCCAACGCCGAACCCTATACCCGCATTGTCGAATATAAGAAACTCTCGGGCTATAAATCGCCCAGTACATTGTTGGGGCTCGAAGTGCCTTCCACCAACGGCAAGCATTATCCGTTGCCGATCAAGAAGTTCCGTGCCATTCACGACGAATATGCGAAGCGGCTTGGCAAGAATGTGTATTCCATCGGTCGCGCCGGCAAATACGACTATCAGGTGGATATCGATGATTGTGTCGAGCAGGCGCTTGGCATTTATGAGGAGCTAAAATGATAAACACTTTCCTGATGCGGAAATACCCGAAGACTGCGCGCAAAGAAATTACATCGGAACGCGTCAAAGTAACGCAGGAAGATCGTGAAAAAGCGCAGCGGTTCGATGAAATCTATTTCGATACCGAGCGGCGCTTTGGGTATGGCGGTTATCATTACAATCCCAAATTTTTTACCGAGGTCGTCAGGGATTTTATTTATTATTACGACTTGAAGCCGGGCGCCAAGATCCTGGATGTCGGTTGCGGTAAAGGTTTTATGTTGCATGACTTCAAACTGGCCATGCCCTCGCTGGAAGTGGCCGGTATCGATATCTCCGATTACGCTTTATCAAAAGCCATGTCGGATGTTGCGCCCTATTTGCAGAAGGCCAGTTGCGATAAGCTACCTTACCCGGACAAAAACTTCGATCTGGTGATTGCGATTTCATCTATTCACAATCTCGATCTACAGGGCGTGCGGCAATCCCTTAAGGAAATCATGCGTGTTTCAAAGGGTCCAGCTTTTATCAAAGTTAACGGCTATAAAAACTTGAAAGAACGGGAACAGTTGGAAAGCTGGAATCTCGTCGCCAAAACCATTATGCGCGAATCGGAATGGGAAGAGTTGTTTGCCGAAGTTGGTTATAGCGGCGATTATGATTTCTTTAAAACTTAATCGCGTGACATTCTTTCATCGCGATACCGCGCCGTCTGCCATTCATCATAATAAGAATAGCCAATTCTCTTATCTGGCGCTTATTCGCTTCATAATGGCTTATATCATCTATGCCGGGCATTATGGATTGCTGGCTCGACACGAAGCGTTTACCTACCGTTTGTTCCAACTGGGGCCATTTGCTGCGATCCTCGTCTTTCTGATTATTTCCGGTTATTCGATTGCCAGTTCTTTTAATCGCGAGATGTCGGGTTTTTATGCAAGACGACTTGGCCGGATTTATCCGGTTTTTGCGGTGTCATTAACATTTTATGTGGCTTTCCTCGCCGCTTACATGTCGGTCGATATTTTTACTGCCGACGGCACGAAGCATGGTCCCTTGCCCCAGGTTGGGCGAATACTAATCAATTATTTAATGTTAAACGGGGTTATTGGCGACCAGATTATCGGTACTTCTTGGTCCTTGGCCGTAGAGGCGCTTTTCTACATCACGGCACCTTTGTTATTTTTAATTGTTCAATCTAAAAAACATATTCTGTTTCTTTTGCTCATTATCGCATCGGCCGTTTTTTATTGGTTTCATGAAAATCTTGGATTGCCATACTTTGCGAATATGTCACACGGTACTGCCGCATTGGCATTGTTCTTTGCCTGGGGCTGTGGTTTCTATTTTTATTTTCATCAGTCGGCAGTATGGGGAATTACTTTTCCTCTTTTTCTCTGTGTCTTACTGAATCATTACCTGCCCTTAGGTGGAAAATATTCGCTTTATACACTTTACATATTCTCAACATTGGTTTTCTTCGCAAATAAGCTACCAATGCTCAACCAATGGCTGACGGTTTTACTTAACTATCTGGGCGAAATTTCTTATCCACTTTTTATTCTCCACTATCCTTTGCTCATTGCGCTGAATTACCAGTTCCATTTGTCGAACCAATATGTTGTTACAATGGTTGTGTTGGGGGTTTCCGCCCTCACCCTTGCCTTTGTCGATAAGCCGTGCAGGCGCTGGATTGCTACACGAAGCTCTCTCCAGGTAAAAAATGCCTTCGTCGCCAGTGGCATAATGAGTGGCGCTGTTGCTATTCTATGCGTAATTTCACTTTTCTTTTATATACACGGCTAGCCTTATTGCATGGCGGCTATGGCCTTGATGATCTGTGGCTTTGTAACGGTTCCGTCGTGCCCTTCAATCTGGGCATAGAGGCCGGCATAGAGGCTAGCAAAAAATAGCGCTGTGCCCAGATTAATGCCGGATACAATAAAGAGCGTAGCAATGGCATGGAAGACATCGCCGCTACCCGTAGCGTCAACAACGCTTGAAACAAGGGCAGGGCAAAATACCTTCTCGCCCTTGTGATAGCCCCAGGCCCCACGTTCCCCCAACGTAAAGAAGAAATAAGCCTTGTCTGCCATGGGCGAGGTTTCAATAAACAGCTGGATAAGATCTTCAATGTTCGACTTGTTGTCGCGCATCGTAAGTCGCAGTTCGCGCTCGTCGATAGCTACCAGGTCAAAATGTTTATATTTTCGAACATCATTGAAGGGATAGTTTGTCGAATTCGCCTGCACATTGATGGCATAGAACTGGTTGGGATTAGCTTCCATCAGGGCGGCACCGTCAAAGAAGCCATGACCGAAGTCATAAATTAGGACGGCTGAGCGCTCCTCCTGCCGTACAAGTTCGTCAACAATGCCAGAGAGGGCAAAGTTTTTCCCATGCAGAAAGCGCACTGTTTCGAACAAACGCTCTTTTTTCTTGGCTGAAATGAACCGTGTTTTTTCAACCAAGGGAAAGGGCTGTTCCTGCAGGGATACATTGGAGCGTTTTTTATAAAGGCCCATTTTTACGTAATCTTCGGGCACCAGCGCCGTTACTTGTTGAACATAGTCCGACAGCAGGGGGATGAGAACCAGTAAACCGCCAGCCATCATTTTTGTGCTGGTTTCCAGGAACGAGGCGGCCGTGTATTTACTGGATACGCCTGTCAGCGAACCATAAGTATAGACGTCCAGAATGGCTTCGCCGAGCAGAAGAATATTGGCTGTCGCCAAAGCATTGTAGATACCATCTAAATAGTCGCCGTTGGCGCTAATGCCATATTTCTTCAGATAGGCGCCAATAATAATGCGCTTCTCGTCCAGAAAATTATTCAGCAGGTAAGAGGAGCTATGTTTGCGTGACTGCGTGAAAACGATCTGGCCGCCATTTTCCATGCAGGCATCAGCTTCGCGTTTCAGGGCCGGGTTCTTTTCAAGCTGCTTGTCATAATCGACGCCCTTGAAATAAAAATCCGGTTTAAGGTTTTGCAGAACTTCAATGGCCTCAGGATTATTATCGATGTAAACGAAATCGACCACCGACAGGCTGGCCATCATTTGTGCCCGTTGTGCTGCCGAGTGGTAAACACCGCGCGGGTGTTTGGTGATAAACTGGTCACCGGTAATACTAACTACCAGAATGTCGCACTGTGCTTTGGATTCTTCCATATGTTCGATATGGCCAATATGGATGGCATCGAATGCGCCGTGACAGAGACCAATTTTCTGATCTGGATAACGATTGCGTATATCGCTTAGTCCCTGCAACCCGACAAGTTTACGGGCGCCGCCTGAAGGGAGGGACGAAGGACCAGCTGCATCTGCATCAATGACGGAGTGCAAGTTTGTTGTTTTCTTAGATGCCGCAGCGCCAGTCATCAATTACCTGCCTTAGAACATTCTTTGATTTTACAAGCTGTTGTGTTTTAATTTTTTGCGCATCAGCCATTGCATCACCCGATGCCTTCATGCGTCTTTGCAAATTAAAAGGAATAAATTCATTTAGCAATAATAAAGACCATTTGATGCCCATAAGCAGCCGTACAAGCCTGTAAATCGAACGATCTTCAGCATCGGTTAAATAGGGCGCTATTAGCTCCGAGCGTTGATTTAACGTCAGATTACTGCCTGGATGCCAGTAAATGTCACTCATTAACTTGAAAAAAGAGTCCCGGCCGGCATACTCAAAATCAATGAAATAAAGCCTTTTATCACCGGTCAGGAGACTGTTATGCGTGCCGAAATCGGACGGGCTGATAATGGCCTTTTTGCCAAAGTCGCGGTCTGGGAAGTCATTATAGTTAATAGCAGTCAGGCAGTCGTCTATGCCGTCTTTGAGGTATTCTTGCAGCATAGGATCATCAATTGTGCGCAAGAATACTAGGCGTTTATCAATGTGGCTCTTTAAGGTTGTCGTGGTGAAGAAAGCCTCCTTGGCTTCGCTGACGAAATCGTCAATGGCGGACAAATTCATTATCTTGCTCAAAAATAATTGAATTTGCTCAAAAGCATCCGCCGTCACATCATAGTACGGCGTGCCATCGATATAGCTGAAAACGCTGTAATTCAGTGCAACATGGCTGTGATGAATCTCTGGCACATTGGTTATGCCGTGGCGGCGATAGTAATCAATCGCCTGTTTTTCCGAAGCGCGGCGGTTCCAGCTATCATCCTGCGGATAGACTTTGACAAAATAACGATGCTGCCCATTCCAGACGCCTACACTGCTATTGCCGCGTCCCGGCTGAGTAGTAAATTCTCCAGGTCCAAAGATTTGGGTCAGATCCTGGGTGATGTCGGGACTAGCCATTGAGCACAAAAGCCCCAAAGGCTGGCCAGTCACAAATGCGCAGGCTGTCTTTCATCGGGTGATTCTTTGCGTCACGATTAAACAGAACGGGGTGGGGAATTCTGTTCTGCAATGGCAGGATGATATCGGTAAGATCGTCGAGGAAAAAATCGCATTCCTTGGTGGCAACCAATTGGAGTTTTTCACCGATAGTTTCTGCGAAGTGAATATGGGATTTGGTCAAAGAGGTTTTGCCAAACAAATGGCGTTCTATCCATGCGGTAGCATAGTCGCGAAGCTTGTAATTCTTGCCAGCAGAGTCGGTCCTGGTTTTGTGGCTGATAATCATAATATCCGTTACGCGTGGTGAAGCCGCAATCTGAGCGATTGTCTCAAGAGCGCCGTTGCAGGGCGGGCATTCCTGATAGAGCGGGCCATACACTTCGGCTTGAATTTGGGTCCAGAAATGATCGCCCCGTTCACTGCGTACAAGCGCGCGTACATCTTCGCGCGATTTTCCTGCGAGCGAACATCCAAGCAAATCCTCCGCTTGATGTTGAAACAGAGTGTCGCAATCGACGATCGTGTTGTCCAGATCCAATCCGACAATCATGTAAGGGCCTATGCCAGCAAGATTTTGATAAAAGTCTCGGGATTATGAAAGGCTTCCATCTGTTGTTGCAAGGGGCGCAGTTTCGCCCTTATTTCAGAATAGTTTTTCGCGATATATTCAAGATTGTCCGCAATATCCATTTCATTGTTGGGGCGGAAAACGAGATGTGGATCGATCCTGGCCAATAGAGCGGCATCAGCCATTGATCGCGATACCAAAGGTACCTTGCCGGATACCAGTGCTTCCATCACGACGCCGGAGGATTGCAACTCGTAATCATGGGAGTGGTAGGGAACCAGAAAAATATCGCTCTGATCAAAGATGTCTTCAATGTGTTGTGTGCTGAAAGGGCCGGTGTGATAGATGGATTTTCCGGTTTTTGTTTCCAGAGTTCGTAATTCTCTCTCAAAAGAGTCGATGATAGGGTTTTTGGTGATGTAGGTAATATACACCGACCAGTCCAGCGCCACGTCTTTATGGATCAGGCGTATGATTTCAGGAATTAAGTGAGGGGCTTTGGCCTCGGAATAGGTGCCAAAATAAACTACCCGGTAGGGCGACGACGGGTTGTCTCTGGGGGTATTCCCACCCCGTTTGGCGTGGGGGATAGGCAATAAAGTTACCGGCCGCTGTAACAGCGCTGCATAGACCTGACAAAGCTTATCTGTATCAGCATAGAATGTAATGCGGTTATCTTGTGGCGAGAGCTTACTGATCCCTTTCAGTGCTCTTTTCAATTTGGGTCGTACAATGACCGAATGCGCATCGAACGGCGAATAGTGCAGAATAACTTTGATGTTTAAGGTCGGTTCCAGCGACCATAATGCTTCGCACTGCATATAGGCATCATCCAGTTCAACCGAGTTGATGATGATCTGCGCATTTTTTGGGAACGACAGTGTGCTCAACTCTTGCTTCATTTCCCTCACTTTAATCAAGGGAACAACATGATCGATGAATGGAAGGCGCAGGCGCCTTCTTAGTCCCATCAGATAACGCATCTTGCGGCTTGGCATCGACCAGTGGGGGGAGCCATAACGCAATAAAGGTAACACGCGTATGCCATCCACGCTGCCAGCAAATTTCTTTCCGGCAACAACTGTGCAATCGGCATGTTGTCCAAGATATTTTTTGAGGAACTCGACTGTTTCCAGATTGTGTCCGACATTGTTAACAATACCGGCATCAAGATAATAAACTGTCTTAGATGTCATTGGGCATATTCCATGGGGGTCAGGCAACCCTGGCCAGCGCCGACCAGACACCTTCAGCCGTTTTCTCGATCGTATAATTCTGTGCGTGAAGTGTGTTTGCACCTTTAGCTGCTAGGCCCTTGCGGTTATTGTAGTTATAAAGCTGATTAACGGCTTCATAGCGATTGAAAACGTCGATGTAGTTGACGGTATTGTCCCAAATTTCATGTAAGGGTGGCACGTCTGATACAACAACGGGGGTACCGAGTTTAGAGGCTTCCAGGACCGGTAAACAAAAACCCTCATCGATAGAATGTACCCACAAGAATTTGGCTTGCTTATATTCCCGGATCAATTCCGAAACCGGAATGCAGGATCTAAGCGTGATGCAGTCAGAAATATCAAGATCCTCAATTCTTTGCTTAAGCTCATAAAGTTGAGGTGTGATGAGCGTGAAATGCAGGGGCTTTTCAGCGCCATAAATTTTCTTATAAAGGCATATTATATCCAGAATGGCGCCCATGCCTTTATTGTCATTTTTAAAACCGTCGAAACCGCAAACAACAAGCGCAGAATTTCTGGTGTTGTCTTTCTTAAGCGGCTTGAACATAAGGGCGCCGTCGGACATTTTTGATGCCAATGGCACAACATCTATAGGGCGATTGCCGGCGGCTGGGAAATGATGCGGCAATTGTTCCGCTAAGTAATGTGTGGGTACCATAATGCTGTGCGCTTCCGATATCGCCCGGTTAACATCAATGATGTGGCCAACAATAAAAGGGCTCGAGCTATAATTAACCGGCGAGGAAATCATCCGCAGGATTTCAAAAAAGGTAATGTCATAGAGAAACAAAGTTTTCTTTGTTTCCGGCATCGGCAGCCCCCACATGCTGTCGGAGGAGAGAAAACTCAGCATCTGTTTGATTGAAGAATGATGAACCACAGATGCCGCATATTCATTGACCGAGCTACGCCCGCGCGCTTTCTGAAAAAGCTTGTAGCGTACAGCCAATTGGGGGTGAAACTTAACCATCAGATCGCGCACAAACCGCAAGATTCTCCGCAAGTTAAAGCGTGACGAATGATGCATGTAATATGAAGCTACTTGTCTCTCCCAAAAGGTCGGGAAATCTTTGGCCGCCACAACCTGGAAGTAAAGCTGGCTACCAACATAATGCGGATTAAAAGCCAAATGTATATCCCGGTCGAGTGATGCAAAAATCAAGGCGTTAAGAAAAACCGCTGGGCCGCGCACCTGCGGCAAACTTTTCAGAAATTTTGTAATATCGATAGCAATCATTGAGCGCGCGTGCGGATACCGTCAAAAAGTGCCGTTAATTCTTCTGGCCTCGTTTTTGGTGTTAAGTGAATCACGGCTTTATGAGGGGAATGCAGTTTAAATACGTGCTGACTGTAGCGTTGTTCTTTGGTCGTCATTAGTACACAGCCCCGGGCTGCGAAGTCAAGAATGCGGGCGCTGGGACTGCGGCGGACCATGGCAGCGGAGAAGTCCGCATAACTCTCGTCGAAAACATTGGGATCATGCAAATTCAAGCCGACATGGGCCTCATCAAGCATTGTTTGATAGGCTTCGCCCTGCAGGTTCGCATGTACATGGCACCCTTCATTCGCGCTCATATAGGCGATCAGGGGGGCAAATAACGGGTCTTCCTGACGCATAAATTGAGTCAGGCACAAATGTAGCTCAGCCTGTGGCCAGATGGAGCGTATAAGCTTGAATGAACGCAGAATGCCGCCATCACCTTCGGTCGTTACCCAACCGGCGCTAACAAATTTAATTTTTTCTGTGGGCTGAAATTTCTGTATCAGGGCGGTCGCTTCAATGACATCCATCTGCATTGCATCAGGGACATAACAAACACTCGTGCTCCAATTGCCGCTACGGCGTAAAGCCTGCTTAAAGCGCGCATCGCGTATAAAATAATGTCTGCCCAATCTGTAGTTAAGTCTGTTCAAAACGGGCATCAGCGCGCCGTTTTTGTATTCCGCTATGGTATCATAAGCATCAAATGCCATATGGGTTCTGTGCATATGAACCTTGAGTGGCATAAACCATAAATCCGACAGGCCACTGAGAATAAAAAGGCGTTCCTGCCCAAAATTCGCAAGAATAAGCAGCCATGCAGCAATCCAATCACGCGGTATGGATTGAAGGGCAATATCGCGATTAGCAAAAGCGGACAGACCTTCATCCCCCAGCGTTATAATGCGGGTAATTCTTTGCCCAAAGGTCTTGAGTATGGTTTTTTCGCGCATATGAGGCTGCACGGTAATGAGCCAGGTTTCAGAAAAATCATCACGATACCCAGACTGGAAGTAGCTTTTTTTACGCAGTTTCCTGAGTAGTCTTTTGCGGCTAATGCCCATATGCCGCAGATATCCCGGATAACGTATAATAAGGGCAATTGAGAAAAATCGTGGAGAGAGGCGGGCGAAGAGCAGAAGCGCTATATCAACTATCATTCTTCTATGTGAAATAAACAGGCTAGGCGTAGAAATCAGTGACATATCTTTGCCCAAAGAAATGACGGGTTAGTGAAAGCTGCATCCGTATAGCCCCTCTCACGGATAATTTGCTCAACCGACGTGCCTGTGACCATGTGATAGACCTCTAATTTCGCGATCCATGCCGCGCCTGTCCATGGCATAAGTCGTAGCAGCCTTCTTTTGATGCGCGTCATAAAGGTATGAAGTGGGCCCGTTCTATTCGGTGGTGTTTTCCTGAAAAAATTAATTTCCGGAAGTTCTTCTTTGTTTCTGAAAAATGACCCCAATATTTTCGAGCCGCGAGTTCGCGAGAACAGCTCCATGTTATGAGCATTAAGCGCGTAGATAGCATCATAACGGGAATAGAAATCTTCGCTGCCCCAAGCCTGGAAGAACATGACGCCGCTCTCCTTCAGATAGAGAGAAGCCCATTTGGCAATATAAAGCCTGGACCATTGCGAAATTTCGCAAATCATATGATTGGCCAGCATCATGTCATAGGAATGTTGCGGCTCGCAGGTGATGTCATAAAATTTCCACCAGGACAGTTGCGAATAATGCGCTGCGCATTCTGGTGGCAACTGGCCCATCAAATAACGTTGCGTGGCAATGAGGTTGGGGTTGCTATCGACAGTTGTGGTGTGAAAACCAAAACGGGTGAGAAAGTAAGTCGTCCAGCCGCTGCCGGGGCCAATCTCCAGCGTATACACAGGACGATCCGCCTCAGGTTGCGGCAGAATCTTGCGCGCATTCAGGGCACAATAAAGCCCATGTAATAATCCGCTAACGCCGCCACCAGCGCCTTGGGTTCCGGTATTGGCCTTGTCTAAAATACGCAGAGCGTCTTTAAGAATTTCTGCCGTTTCTGCGTCTATTTTACCAATAGTGCGCATATAGAGAGTGGCCCTGTTTTCTTGCTGTGAATCGAGATAATAACCCAGATTTTTTTGGGTCAGGCAGGCATTAGGAAACCCATTGCTGTTAAACAGCCGGGACCCAGCCAGCTGTACAATGCGCGGATCGGTCTCTTTATAAATTTCTTGTTCTTCTGCCACATAATTCGCAACCATAAGTTCAATTTCATCAACTGAACTCTTTGCAGAAATCGGAATGGGTGCGCTTGTCATAATTCTCTCAATTCCTACAGAGAAGTGAAATCACCTTCTCACTTGCCATAATAACTTTTCAGCCACTGTACAGACTGCGTTTCTGGGCCATCTTTTAAAGACCCGTTCTTAAACGCGTTGGTAATGTCATTCACGGCTTCGTCGACGCTGTGCTGAGGCACAAAGCCTGCGGCCAGCAAGCGGTCGCTGCAGAGGCGGTAGCTGCGATTGTCATTCGATGTTGTGGTCACAATCGCAGCGCCGGTTGATTTGGCGATAAGATTGGCTAGTTCCTTGTTGGTTAGATTCTCAAACCCAGCATTGAAAATGCCCTGATAGGCTTTCGGGTTTTTGATGATGGCGAGATAGAGGCCGTGCATATCGCTCATATGAATATGGGGACGCACCTGATCGCCACCGAACAGCTTGATGGTCTTATTCTTAAGCGCCTGCGACGTCAGAATATTGACGACAACATCGAGCCGTTGACGCGCTGAGATGCCGCAAACGGTGGCAGGGCGGATGATAGTGAGGCCGATTTTATCGCGGTAGCTCAGGAGAATGCGCTCGGCGCACATTTTGGATTTGTTGTAATCCGTCAATGGCACCAGTTCTAGGTCTTCAGTGACGCGGTCTTCGTCTTTCAAACCGTAAACCGAACCTGATGACGCAAAAGTAAATTGCGGAACGCCAGCTTTGACGGCGCGGTCGATAAGCTGCAGTGTATACAGAACATTGGTTTCCCATGTCAGGCGCGCGTCTAACTCGGCTGCAGGATCGTTGCTGATAGCGGCCAGATGGATGATGTGCTGGATCGGGCGCAGTTGCTCGACAGTTATATCCTTGATGTCGTCGCAGGGGCGCACAATACCGGAAACGCCGTCAGATTCGAGGTTATAGAAAATCTTTTTATCGACGCAGTGAACGGTATGACCTTCTGCCAGAAGCTTTCTGACCAAGCCGTTGCCGATATAACCGTCGCTGCCTGTCACAAGAATATTCATTGGATTAGGCCGCCATGTTGGTTGTTTTTTTCTCAGTATTTTTTTCTTCTGCTGCCAGATCGGCTTCCATCATCATTTGAACCAACTGCTCAAATCGAACCGACGGATTCCAGTTTAGCTTCGTCTTGGCTTTGGAAGGATCGCCGATCAGCAGGTTGACTTCTGCCGGACGGTAATATTTAGGATTGATGGCAATCCATACTTTGCCTGTCGCGCTATCAATGCCGGTCTCGTTAACGCCTTCGCCGCGCCATTCCAGATTGACGCCCAGATGTTTGGCGGCAAGAACGGCAAACTCACGCACGGTGTGCGTATCGCCTGTCGCCAGCACATAATCATCGGCTTCTTTTTGTTGCAGCATGCTCCACATGCCTGCGACATAATCACCAGCAAAACCCCAGTCACGCTTGGCATCCATGTTGCCAAGTTCGATGCGATCCTGCTTGCCGCACTTAATGGCAGCAAGGCCACGAGTGATTTTGCGCGTGACGAATTCGGAACCGCGCAGGGGCGACTCATGATTGAAGAGAATGCCGGAGCAGGCATACATCCCGTAAGATTCGCGGTAGTTGATCGTGATGTGATGCGCGTAAAGCTTGGCAACAGCGTAAGGGCTGCGCGGATGAAAAGGGGTATCCTCGTTTTGTGGTATGGCGCGAACCTGTCCGAACATTTCAGAAGTCGAAGCCTGATAAAATCTGGTTTTCGGCGAACTGAGGCGCAGCGATTCCAGAATGCGGGTAACGGCTAAGGCATCCACTTCGGCGGTGTAAAGGGGTTGTTCAAAAGAAGCGGCAACAAAACTTTGTGCGGCAAGATTATAAAATTCATCAGGCTTAATGGCGGCGATAACGGACTGTATGTTGCTAGGCTCCATCAGTTCCATGCCGATGACTTCGACTTGGTCGCCAATTCCCAAATGCTTGAGGCGCTGCATATTGTCAACGCTGGAGCGGCGTGCGGTACCGTACACTTTGTAATTTTTGGCAAGAAGTAGCTGTGCCAGATAAGCGCCGTCCTGGCCCGTGATCCCCGTAACAATGGCTGTTTTCTGCATATTTTCGAACTCCAACAAGAGCCAAAATTGGCGATTCTAGCAACAAATAAGCATAGGCATCTTAGTGACAATTAAGTGGGGTAAAGTCAATATATCTCGCCCTCAATTACAAGAAAACAAAGAGAATCGAGGGTAAGCGATTTGTGTTAGGGGTCGGCTAGGTGAAGTTAGCTAAGGCATGTTCTTTAAATTTATACCGTGAGTTAGCAGCCACCATCGGAAATCCCTTAAAACAAGCTCACTACCATCCAAACTTAAATGGTGGCTGTCGTAGTAAAAGATTTTATCTTCCCGCACGCCGTAACATGACTGTGTGTCACAGACGAGGTTAAAGGGGTCGTAAACGAGAAGGCCGGGATTTTGGCGAACGATTTCGGCAACAGCCGCATTATATGGGCTTTGCCACTCCATAAGTACGGATTTATCGGTTTTGCAATTCAGGGGTTTGGAGTGTAAAAAACCAAAGACAGGTCTTACTGTCAGGCAATCCACCGTGCTTTCTTCCATTTCCGGCATTTCCTTGACGAAGACAACATGTCGCCCAGTGTTGAGCAAATGTTGTATAATGTCAGTATAACCGTCAATAAAGGCCTGTTGGTTTGTCCCCTGATAGTTTCCTTCGGAAGTCGTGATTCTATATTTTGACCAATTTTGCTCGTTTTTCTTGGGGCCAAACCCCCCACGAATGAACAACGATCCTGAGCTCACTAAAACAACTGTATGTATACTCTTTAGTCTATCCAAATGCTGAATGGCTGTCCTGTTCATAATGTTGCAGAATTTCTTTTCTTCTGGGGCTTCGCCCGCGCCATAATTAATAAAATTGATAAAGGGCAAACAGCCGGGACGGCCAACTTCAAGTGTGGCTAAAGGAATCTGGCCTATAAAAGCTGCGTAGTTAAAAGAGGGCGCAGTGCTGTCGCCCAGAATCATGAGTTCCGGTTCGCTGCTGTTTGATTTGCAAATCAGATTCGTTGTATCAATGTCGAGGAAATGCTTGCAGGAATTATCCTGTAACAAGATTTTCTTGCTCATATCATACATTGCATTCGCCGGAGCCGAAAGAACGTCTATTCTTCTGTAAAAAATTGCGCGTGACGAAAACTTCCAAACGCCCCACCCCATACCTGCGGCCAAGACCATCAGAATACACAAGATAATAACGATGGGCTTGTGGCGTTTGCCTTGCCGGATGGGACGTTCAAGAAAACGATAAGTAAGTTCCGCCAATATAACGCTGCCTATAACCGCCATGACGCGTACTAAGCACGATGGGGTGCTGCCTGCGCCTATGCGCAGGAAGGATAGGAGAGGCCAGTGCCAGAGATAAAGTGGAAAACTAAATAGTCCGCACCGTACCAAAAAAGGATGCGCGAGAATTGTGCGGTTTACCCATGCTTCTGGCCCGCCGGCTATAATGAGTGCCGAGCCGACAATGGGTGCAAGTGCCCACCAGCCCGGAAACACAGTTTCCTTATTGATGGCTAGAAGAGTTGCCACAATAACTAAAAAGCTCAGCAGCGACAGAAAATTGCGAACTCTGGAAGCCGTTGTTCCAAAGGTGAGTATATTTATTTTAGTATCCATGCCTGTGAACAGATCTTTTTTATAAAGTACGAGCCAGGCTAACAGGCTGCCGATCAAGAGTTCCCAAAAGCGTGCTCCGGGTGAATAAAAAGCGGCAACAGCATGTGAATGGACAGCGGCAATATTTAGTCCGAACGACAGAAAAATGAGGGGTAAAAGTATCTTAAGCAGGTTAAAGCGGTACCGGTGACAAAGAAAGAGAAGGGGTGGAAAGAGTATATAAAACTGTTCTTCAATTCCCAGCGACCAAAGATGCAATAAAGGTTTGGTGTCTGATACGCTGTCAAAGTAACCGGCTTCCCGCCACAAAAGAAAATTGGAAATGAAACCGGCGCCACCTATAATGTGTAGGCCCAGTTGTTTATATTCATCGGAACGCAGGGCAAACCAGCCAAAAGTGATGCATGTCAGCAGGACAAGGCATAGTGCCGGGAAGATGCGCTTGATCCGACGTGCATAAAATTCTCCAAAAGAAAAAGATCCTTTATCAAGATTTCCAAGAATAAGTGTTGTGATTAAGAAGCCGGATATAACGAAGAAGATATCGACACCAATAAATCCTCCCGTAATCCAGTTCGGAAACGCATGGAACCCGACAACAGCCATAACGGCAATGGCGCGAAGCCCGTCAATATCCGGACGATATTTTACGTGATGGAGTGTGGGTGATTTCCGATTAGTAGAGTGCATTATGAATAGTGTGGCCAGAAATTACCTAAAATACTCAGCGTGGGTTGTAACAAAAGCGCTGGCTTCCCCCAGGCTTTCGGGGGTGCCGATATCGATGAAGGGCGCCGTTGTTACTTCAACGCCGATTTTAGCTCCCTCGCGCAGCATGCGGGGGAAGATGTCAACCTCGATACTGGAAATGCCGGCCCCTATATGCTGTTTTAGCCAGTCTGTACGGAACGCGTAAATGCCGCCGTTAATCAAGCCCGCGCCCGGCATCTTTTCCTGAAATTCCTTTAAAAGGCCATTGCTTGCATTCAGGCGGCCATAGCGACCGGTATCTTCCAGCGACCGCGCGATGATAACGCCGTCGAGTTTTCCTTGAACCAGTTTTTGCATCGCAGGTAGAAAATCCGTCAGCAACAAAGTATCGCCGTTTAAAACGAGAACATATTCTGTGTGGACTTTTGTCAACGCATCAGCAATCGCGCCGCCGGTGCCAAGCGGTTGCTGTTCCAGATGATAACGCAGATTTTGACCCGCCGGCGAAGTCGCACGGCTTTCCAGCCATTTGATGACAACATCAGCTTTGTAGCCGATAGACAGAAGAATTTGCGTGAAATGCTCGCGGTTCAGCCGTTTGATGATCCATTCAAGGAAAGGCTGTTCTGCAACGGTAATCATCGGTTTTGGTGTATCGGGCGCAAGGGCGGCGATACGCGTGCCACGTCCGCCTGCCAGAATGATAACGGTTGTTTGCTGCGCCAGTTCCATAGTCGCCCTATTGTCCAATCTGCCTTTCGGGCAGGACTATAAATGTGCTTTGATTGAGAGGGTAGATATATTGTATGAGACTCATGCCCCAAAACACAGGATAGCATTTCATGACCCTCCCGGATTATTTACGCAAATCAATGGCCGTTATCGAAGCGACCATGCAAACGAATGCTATGATTCAGACCGAAAAAGCTATTGATGCCATTACGGCTGCTTTTCGCGCCCATAAGATTTTGCTGGTTTGCGGCAATGGCGGCTCGGCTTCGGATTCCCTGCATATTGCGGGTGAATTGGTCGGGCGTTTTCTGAAAGAACGCCCGGCGCTTAAATGCCTTGCGCTGTCATCTAATCCGGCGGTGCTGACAGCATGGGCTAACGATTACAGCTATGAAACCGTCTTTTCGCGGCAGGTCGAGGCGTTTGGGGAAAGCGGCGGCGTTTTGCTTGGCATTAGCACATCGGGCAATTCTGCCAATGTCCTGCAGGCAATGGCAGAGGCCAAGAAAAAAGGCATGATCACAATCGGCTTGACCGGCGAAGGTGGTGGCAAAATGAAACAGGGCTGCGATATCCTGATCGATGTCGCTTCAAAAGAAACGCCGATGATCCAGCAGGTGCATATCTGCCTCTATCATTATCTCTGCCAGAAGGTAGAAGAGAATTTGATGTAAATGATAAAAGTATATTCTAGGCGCTTCGCTGACAAAGATCGCGCAACGCTTCCGCATAATATCCCGCGATTTTAGGCCATTCCCAGCAAGCGGCGGCGAAATCCGACAGTTCCGTCTTGGCTTCAGTCAGAGGTAGTAGCGACCGGCCTATTTTAAGCTTCGAAGCCCATACTGACGCCGTTTGCTTTGGCGATGCCGCATCGACATTCACCACCCATAAATAGGGTTTAGCGAAATCGCTGCCTTCCGAAATGGCAGGTCCACACATGACGGGCAGCCCGCAAGCCATTGCTTCCTGTGCCGCTAGTGGAAAGCCGGGCTTGTAGCCAGGCATCAAAAGCAAATCGGCAGACTGATAAAGCTCAGCCAGGTCGGCATCGCGGCGGCCGCGGAAGACCTGCAGATTGGGCAGGAACCATTTTTCCGGGTTAAGCGGGCCTTCGCCCGCCAGCCAGAAACGCCAGTCAGGCAAAAGTTTCGCGAGCTCCCGCAGGACCGGAAGGCCGTTCTCCGCCGTAAAGCGCCCCACAAAAAGCAAAACCGGCTGTTCGCGGCGCAGGGCAAAGCGGGCGCGCAGGACCCTGCGCATTTCCCGTAATGGTGGGTGGAAGACGCTGAAATCAACGCCGTTGGGAATAATTTTAACCGGGGAAGTAAAGCCGACGCGGCGGTAGTAATATTCGGCCGAGGCATCGCCGCTAAAAACCGTCTGCTGCACTTGACGCAGCATTTTGCGGGTGATCAGCCAGTCGATGCCCGTCGCCCACGCGCGTTGCAGGAAACCCGGATGCTTGGTCAGACCGCTATGCTTGGTAATCAGGATAGGCTTGTGCTGTTTCTTTGCCATGCGGAAGGCGAGCCAGCTGCCAAGCGAGAAAGTGTCATGCAGCCAAAGACAGTCAACGCCTTCAACGGCCCGGTATAACTGGCGCAGGCTGCGCCTTGTCCAGATCGGCCAGCGCAGACTAAAGAACTGTTCCAGCTGGTTGAGCGTGCGCATCGGCAGCATCAACAGGTTCTTGCCTTCCACAGGCATGGCGATTTTGGTTTTAAGGCCGGAGGCGCATTTGCTGGCAGCCCAGGTGAAATGCAGCGATGCGGCATCCGGCTGGGTATTGGACGCCATATCAGCGATCAGTCTTCCGGCAATACGCTCAGTACTACCGCCGTGATCGGCATAGTAGGGCGTGATAACCAGAACGGCTTTGGGCCGCGGCGGTATTTTGATGGATGACGCCATGCATCCCGAGATTGAGCGCGAATCGCTTGTTAACTCAAGTCTCTTATGAGGGTTGTCGTGATTGACAGAAGACGCCACGCTGTCGCAGTTTGGGCTTGGTTAACAGGAGTCGTGATGCTGGCGAATAAAAAGATAGCGGTGGTTCTGCCCGCCTATAATGCGGCCAAGACGTTGAAGCAAACCTTTGACGAAATCCCGCATGATATCGTCGATGACGTTATTCTGGTCGATGACGCCAGTAAGGACGAGACCGTCAAAATGGCCCAAAGCCTGGGTATATTAACGATCCGGCACGAACAGAATCGCGGCTACGGCGCGAACCAGAAAACCTGTTATGCGGTGGCGCTGGCGAAGGGTGCCGATATTATCGTCATGCTGCATCCGGATTACCAATATACACCGCGGCTTGTGACGGCGATGGCGTCGATGATCGCATCGGACCAGTTCGATGTTGTGCTGGGTTCGCGCATGCTCGGCGTCGGCGCTCTGGTCGGCGGCATGCCGCTTTGGAAATATATTGCCAACCGTTTTTTGACGACATTCCAGAATGCGCTGATCGGACAGAAGCTTTCCGAATATCATACCGGCTACCGCGCCTGGAGCCGGAAAGTGCTGGAAACACTGCCACTCGGCGCCATCTCGGATGATTTTGTGTTCGACAACCAGATGCTGACGCAGGCTGTGCATTTCGGCTTTCGCATTGGTGAGATCAGTTGCCCCACCAAATATTTTGACGATGCCTCGTCGCTCAGTTTCCGCCGCAGTGTGATCTACGGTCTTGGCGTCGTGCAAACTTCTATCGAATATCTGCTGCAGAAAATGGGTTTTATCAGCCTTGCCATCTATGACGACAGGCCTGAAGCGCGGCTGCCGAAACTAAGCATGGATGATGTGACGGCGCTGCAGCGTGCGGCCGAAAGACATTAATCCATGTTCGATCTCAAAGCTCAAAAGGCGGCGTTGCCAAGTCTGAAAAAAAACTTACCAGACGGCAGAACAATTTCCGCACATCCTGCTGGATGATTTTCTGGCTATCCCTGCGTTACGCGAAGCGCTGGCGACTTTCCCGCCATTGGGTGGTCCTGACTGGATCAATTACCAGCATGTGAATGAAAATAAAGGCGGCCTCAACAAACGCGCCGCCATTCCCCCTAAACTGCTGGCCATTATTGACGAGCTTAACAGCGCCGCTTTTGTTGAATGGCTCAGCGAACTAACGGGCATTCCCAATCTCAAGCCCGATCCTGACCTCGAAGGCGGTGGGCTGCATCAAATCAAGGCCGGTGGGCACCTGAATATTCATGCCGATTTTACTGTGCACCCACACCACCGTATGTGGCGGCGCAGGGTCAATGTACTGGTTTACCTCAATGAGGGCTGGCAGGAGGGTTACGGCGGCCATCTGGAGCTCTGGACCCGCGATATGCAGCGCTGTTTTAAACGCGTGCTGCCGGTGTTTAATCGCTGCGTGATCTTTAATACCGATCCGGATTCCTATCACGGCCATCCGCACCCGCTAACCTGTCCGGAAACGACGACGCGCAAATCCATCGCGCTCTATTATTTTACGGAGGAAGCGGTGTTGCCGCGCAAGATCGCTACCAATTACCGCGCAAGGCCGGGGGACGGGGCGCAAGCCATCCTGATCTATCTCGATAAGAAAGCGCTATCGCTCTATAACTGGCTGAAGGGTGTGTTTGGTATTAATGATGCCTTTGTCAGCAAGCTGCTGGGTATTCTGGCTAAATGGCGCGGGAAATAGCTGATTATAAGTAATAAAAAAGGGGGCCTTCTAAGGCCCCCTTCTTATTTTCCCACTAAAACTAACTGACTTAACTTACTAAACCAAACTTATCTAACTGGCAGGCCAGCGAAGCTGACGCGGCGGTTATGAGCGCGGCCTTCAGCGGTGCTGTTGTCAGCAATTGGGTTTTCTTTGCCGAAGCCTTGAGCTGACAGCATCGAAGCTGGAACGCCGTACTTCTTGACCAGTGTGTGAACAACGGCCAGAGCGCGGTGGTAGGACAGACGCTGGTTGGTAGCTTCTTTGCCTTTGTTGTCTGTGTAACCTTGAACGGCAACATGGGCACCCTTGAAGGATGGGCTCTTCAGGATAGCAGCAACGTCTTTCAGCTTAGCTTCTTCCTTAGGGGCCAGCTTGCTGGAAGCTGTGTCGAAATAAACTACTGTGTAGATTTCGGTCGCAGCGGCCAGGTTCGGGTGGTTGATCAGGTGTGATGAGCAGACATCACGTGACTGAATGAGCTTTGGCTTTGGAAAGCCGGTTTCGCCGCAGACGTCAGCGTGAGCTGACAGGCTTACGCCGAGGACTGACGCGAAAGCGAGGAGAACGAGGAACTTCGATGCGGATTTCATGACATTACCTTTCTAGTATACAGGGAGAGAGTTGTTCGGGGGTCTTGGATCTTCGAGGAGACTGCAATTGATGTGGCGGTCAGGCCGGGCTTTTAGTCCGGCCCATATTCACCGTCAATCCTAACCAATTGGTTAAAATCGATAATATCCACTTTATTTGGATAGGAGTGTTGCATTTACACCATGCTTTTGGATGTCTAAACCGCCTTTTTAATAAGATCGCGCAGAACGTAGGGCAGAATACCGCCATTCCGGTAATATTCGACCTCATCCAGCGTATCGATACGGCATAGCAGGGCAATGCTTTCCGTAACGCCGCCAGCCCTTGTGATGGTCAGGGTTACATCCATATGCGGGGTGATGCCTTTGGCAACACCTGTAATCGAGAAAGCTTCGGCGCCAGTCAGGTTCAGGTCTTTGCGTGTCATACCGTTCTTGAACACCAGCGGCAAAACACTCATGCCCACAAGGTTGGATCGGTGAATACGCTCAAAGCTTTCAGCGATAACGGCGCGCACACCCAGCAGCTTGGTGCCTTTGGCGGCCCAGTCGCGGGACGAACCAGTGCCATATTCCTTGCCAGCGATAATGATCAACGGCACGCGTTCTTTCTGGTAACGCATGGCGGCATCGTAAATCGACATGACATCGCCGCTTGGGAAATGTTTGGTGTTGCCGCCTTCGGCCCCGCCCATCAATTCATTCTTGATGCGAATATTAGCGAAGGTGCCGCGCATCATGACTTCATGATTACCGCGACGCGCGCCGTAGGAATTAAATTCTGACGGTTCGACCTTGTGCTCCATCAAATATTTGCCGGCAGGGCTGGATTTCTTGATGTCGCCTGCGGGCGAGATATGGTCGGTGGTGATGGAATCGCCTAGTAGTGCCAGCAATCGCGCATTGCCGAAATCATTGACCATGCCGGGGCGCGGCATATTTTCGAACAAAGGTGGCAGCTTCACATAGGTGGATTGGTTATTCCACTTGTAGGTCACGCCGGTAGCCGTTTTGACATTTTGCCATTCGGTGGTGCCGGCAAAGACATTGGAATAACGCTCCACATACATCGCGGGCGTCAGCGATGAACGAATGGCTTTCAGGATTTCGTCGTTGGTCGGCCAGATATCTTTCAGATAAACTGGCTGTCCGTCGGAGCCTTTGCCCAGAGGTTCCTTGGTGATGTCGATCGCCATCGAACCGGCCAGAGCATAAGCGACAACGAGTGGCGGTGAGGCCAGATAATTAGCTTTGCAATGCGGATTGACGCGGCCTTCGAAGTTGCGGTTGCCGGAAAGGACGGCGGCGGCAACAAGGTCGCCCTGTTCGATAGCGGCAGAAATATTTTCAGGCAATGGGCCTGAGTTGCCAATGCAGGTGGTGCAACCATAACCGACGAGGTTGAAGCCAAGCGCATCAAGGTCAGCCTGCAAACCGGCTTTGTTCAGGTAATCGGTGACAACCTGGCTTCCCGGCGCGAGAGAAGTTTTGACCCAAGGCTTGACTTTCAAACCCTTCGCCAGGGCTTTGCGCGCGAGAAGACCTGCAGCCAATAACACACTTGGATTTGATGTATTTGTGCAGCTGGTGATTGCTGCAATAACGACATCGCCATGCGTAATTGTGTAATCGGTGCCTGCGACGATAATTTGTTTGTCGCGTGATGCGGCGTCGACCTTGAAGCTCGGCAGTTCTTTTTCGAACTCGGTGGCCGCGCTGCTTAGGGTTACACGATCTTGCGGACGGCGGGGGCCTGCGAGCGATGGTTCAACATTACCCAGATCCAGTTCCAGCATATCGGTGAAAACAGGGTCGGGGGAGAATGCATCGCGCCACATGCCTTGTGCTTTGGCATAGGTTTCTACCAGCGCTACACGTTCCGGGTCGCGACCGGTGAAGGTCAGATATTCGATTGTCTTGATATCGATTGGGAAAATGCCGCAGGTTGCGCCATATTCCGGCGCCATATTGGCGACGGTCGCGCGATCTTCCAGCGACATATTGTCAAGGCCGGGGCCGAAGAATTCGACGAATTTATTGACCACGCCTTTTTTGCGCAGCATCTGCGTGACCATCAGAACAAGATCGGTCGCCGTGGTGCCTTCTTTGGCTTTGCCGGTCAGTTTGAAACCGACAACTTCAGGAATCAGCATGGAAACGGGTTGGCCGAGCATCGCGGCTTCGGCTTCAATACCACCAACACCCCAACCAAGAACGGCAAGGCCGTTGATCATTGTCGTGTGGCTATCAGTACCAACGCAGGTATCGGGATAGGCAACATTCTTGCCGTTCTGGTCGATATCGGTCCAGACAGTCTGTGCCAGATATTCGAGGTTAACCTGATGGCAAATACCGGTACCGGGTGGCACAACGCGGAAATTGTTGAAAGCGCCCTGACCCCAGCGCAGGAAAGCATAACGTTCATAGTTGCGCTCAAACTCACGCGCGACATTTTTGGCGAAAGCATCGGCGGAGCCAAAGCTATCGACCATAACCGAGTGATCGATCACAAGATCAACGGCGCAGAGCGGGTTAATACGTTTTGGATCGCCGCCCAGGGCAATAGTGGCTTCGCGCATGGCCGCCAGATCGACTACAGCGGGAACGCCGGTAAAATCCTGCATCAGCACACGGGCCGGGCGGTAGGCGACTTCGGTATCGCTTTTGCGTTCCTTCAGCCAGCCGGCGAGAGCCTTGATATCGTCAACAGTAACAGAACGGCCATCTTCGAAGCGGAGCAGGTTTTCCAGCAGAACCTTCATGCTGAAAGGCAGGGCCGAGACATCGCCGATAGCTTTTTCGGCTTCCTTGATGCTGAAATAATCATAGGTTTTGCCGCCGACGGTCAATGTCTGACGGGTTTTCAGCGTATCATGTCCGGTCTGGGTGGTCATATAAAACTCCGATGATGAGGTGCGCGAGAACTCATTGCGCAAAAACTTTTGTGAGGTAGTCTATCTGTGGTACCTGCATTTGGTTGCCAACAGGTTAAACTTAACGATTCTGTCTAACTATCATGATGTTAAGACATTCTTCACGCAGCGGTGTGCGGCCCATTCTCCTTAAAATGGCCTGCATAGCTTTGATATTGGGAAGTTTTACTGCCCCAGCCAGGGCGGCAATGACCTTCTGCAACCGTACCCAGAACCCTATCGAGGCTGCTTTGGGCCGCCGGAACGAGGATGTTTGGACATCGCAAGGCTGGTGGCGGCTGGAACCGGGGCAATGTTCCAAGGTTTTGGGCGGATTGTTAACTGACCGGTTCTATTTTTATTACGCGACATCCCTGGTGCGCCCGGATAAGGACAAAGAGCCCTTTGTCTGGAACGGCAAATATCAGTTCTGCACGGATAGGAAACCCTTCCAGATAGAAGGTGACGGCGATTGCGAAAGCAAAGGCGCCGTCACCCGCGGCTTTCAGGAAATCGATATCGGCGCCAATACAAAGGAATATACGCTGGATTTTAAAGACAATAGCGGGCGGTAAACAACTTGGCTTTACGGATCTGGTATAGGGGTGGGGGCAGTGTTTAGAGCCATCTCTTGAAAAGTAACCGTTACCTCACCAAAATCTTCTTCAAGGCTTAACTGGACATGACGTCTTGTTCCGGCAATTTTGATCACGGTGCAGCCACCGCAATTGCCTTGCATAGTCAAGACTAGGTTGTCTTTTTTAAAACTTAATATCGACAGTCCGCCGCCATCTCTTTGCATATATTCAAAACGGTGATCATTATTGATGTGTCTCATAATCCTTTCAAGACCATCGGCGTCATCAGTTTCAATATCTGGTATTTTGGAAATAACACTAAACATTACAATATCCCCTTGTTTTTGGGCCAATTGATAATCAGCAAGTTGGCGTTAAACATTTATTGCAATTACCGGCACAAGGAGGACGTACTGCTTCTCCGTTTCCCTTTTTCTTCTTTTCGTCCAAAACTTCTTCGCGCTTTTGAATAAGGTCTTTGTAGCCTTCGACGTTTTTGTAATCGTCTCCATGCAGCGCTTTGAACGCCTTGATTTCCGAGTTGATATTCTCAAGGCGCACTTCAACGGGGAGTGACTCGCTGGCTGTAGTTTTGACTTCTTCAAAACGACCAACATCATTCCGCACGAGGTCCTGCCGAGTTTCCCGGAAATCCATTTTTGTATCGGAGGCTTGACGCTGCTCAAGCTGCTGTTCGTGGTTTGTAAGCAAGTTTGGCTGTCTGGAGTCATTTGAATCATGTGAAGCGACGGGTAGTTGGGGTTCGGGATCTACGCGCAGATTTGGTGGCGGATTATTGGTCTCTAGCGCCTTGGGTTGTTCGATAGTTTGCAGCGGCACGGAAGGGGCGGGGAGCACAACAGGATCCGGAGCTCTATCGATTACTTGCGGCGTGATTGGTGGCGTAGATGGTACAAAAGGTGCAGGTGTTTCGTTGGTGGGATGGGGGCCAACAACAGGCGGCGTCGGTGTATATGTTGGAAGAGCGACATTTGTACCATCTACAGCGGGCAGTGGATTGGCTGTGATAAGAGGGGCGCTGGTTGTTACAACTGGCGGGGCCGTGTCTCCCGTTGTTAGAGCTACGGGCTTCCCTGCGTCTGTATAACTTACAGTCGTTAGCTCAGGAGTTGTTGCTACCTTTGCCGGAGTAACGGCCAGATCCGAAGATGTGTCAGTGGAGACAATAGGTAGTGCTTGATTGGTTGCAGCAGCGGTAACGACGGTAGGATTTGCAACCGCAGGAGCGGCTACTGGTGCTGAGCCTATTTTTGTTGAATCTATTGTGGTTATGTTTGGAGTGCTTGGACGTTCGGCTGTCTGAACGGGCGCAGATTTTTTTTCGCCAGCAGTGCTGACGGCTACTTTAGTGACATCAACCAAAACGGGTTGGCTGACAGGCGGTGCAGCTTTTTCTGAAATGGCAGCGATAGGTGCGGTTACAGGCATAACCTTGGCATCTGACATAACAACAGTTGCTGGGTTAGCCGCTGTGGATGCTGTTGTTGCTTTTGTTGCAGTAAGGTTGACGGTGACATCAGCAACAGCTTGCCCTGTAGTCATTGCGGGTTTTTGCGCAGCAGGTGTCGTGATGCTTTTATCGGCGGCAGTGAGGGAAGCCACAACAGCAGCTGTAGTAGTTTGGGTTGCGGGTGTTGTCGTTGTATTGGCCGCTACCACATTGGCTGCAGCAGTAGCGGTTCCTTTTGGTGCTGATTTGGAATCGGCTATTGAGGTAGTTGCTTTTTCGGTATTGGCAGCAGTTGGGGGTGTGGGTGTTTTAGCCTCAGCTTTTGCCAAGGAAGTCGCTGTTGCAGTGGATTTATCTACGGCCTTAGGGAATTCCGATTTAAGTGCCGCAAACTTACCCGTCTCTCGTGTTAGGGGTGAACCATTGAGAGTAGAGCGTGTTTCTTTTGTAGTGGGAGTAAGGAAGCTGATGGAGGCGCCTGCTTTTGCGGCCTGAATAGGAACTGACGCAGAAGGGGTCTTGCTGGTCGTGGCGGCGCCTGTTTTTCCGGTAATTGCAGTGGCAGGTATTGTTGGAGTTATGCCCGTTATCGTGCGCGTTACAGGTTTATCGGCGAGTATTGAAGCGATATTCTTTGTTGCAGGTGTGGCTTTTGCTGTTTGTTGAGGTGCTGCTGGTTGAGAGCTATTCACCGTCCTTGCCGTTACCTTTAATGTTGGTGCTGTAATAGAAGCGCGTGGTGTCGCTTTATTAACCATAGCCGCGCGGATATTGGGACCGCTGACATTGGTTTTGCGCAGTTGTTGCAGGCTGGCGCGCAAAGCCATGCGTGTGCTTTGCGAGAGGCTTGCGTTGTTGCTGGCTCTTACCAGTTGCTGTTCATACAGGTTTGCGCTTTGGCGCAATGTGCGCGTTTCTCTAGAGTTATTATCTCTAACTTTGCTGCCATAGTGAGTGACGCTTTGCAGCATGGACCGGGTAGAGTTCAGCAGGTTGGTAATAGTCGCGCCGACTTCGAAGGATTGGTAAGAATCTGCAATCGCCTGATTGATGCTTTTTAGATGCGCTAGAATATTACTCGTTGTTTGCTTGTAAGTTTCCAACCCTGCTTCATCGAAGCCATCATTGCCAGCGTTATGAGCATCCCGTTGTGCTTCTTCGATATCGGCCTGCGACGGAATTTCAGCGACCAGCATGATGCGATTGGCCTGTTGCGCCGCCGCAAAATTATCCGCATCAAAAGCGGTCATCGAGTTCGTGCTGGGCATCAGTTGTCTTCCTTAATGTTGGTGTGAAGGCTGATATCTTGGTCAATCGGCATAACAACGAGCCTTGCTGCGGAGCGCGGCAGGACCTGGTCGATCAATTCATCTTCATTCTGATAGGCAAAGCGCAGGCGCAGCGGCATATCGGCGGCGTCTTTAAAGTTGGTGCGCAGGTCATCAACAAGCTCTGTGACCATTTGCCGGATTTCATCTTCCACACCTTCGATCACTGGCATGGCGGCGAGAAGGTCGTCAGCGGCAGCCTCCGATGTCGTTATTACGATGAGGTCAAGTGCTTCATAATTTTCCCAGAGAGCTTCCACTGCTCGCCGAACTTCGGGCGAGATATTCTTCAACATTAGCCGGGCAAAACGCTTGTTATTCGCCGGATTGATTTGAAGAGAGGGTGGCGAGGTAAGTGACATGGCGGCATCATTTGGAGGTGAAAACGTCACCACCATAATTTGTCCCGCCCAGTTATGCAAATGATTCTCATTATTGTTCTCAAAAAGAAATAATTATAAAATAAAAATATCTATCTATTTGATTTTGAATAATTATTCTCTGATTTTGTGGCTTAAGTCAAAAATGCCTACAAACTTTCTAAAAATGTTAAGAAAAGTTTGAGGATTTCAGGGCTAACTGCTTAAGGGAATTAGTTTCACAAGCCTTTGAAGGGTTTGTCCTTCATTGGCCGGCTATCAAGTAGAATTAGTTGCATAATTGAGCGTGTTAAGAAAAAAACATTCAGGAGTCACAAGAAGTGAGTTCATCGGACTTATTGCCCCAGGATGAAGCCGAGGCCACTGCCACCGCAACAGGGACCGGCGGAGGGCTAGCCTTGGGGCCAAGCTGGCAGGATCAGGATAAAATCCTGCGCGATATGTGGCTGCAAAATAATACACCGCAAATGATCGCCGAAGCGCTCAACCGTTCAATTCCGGCGATTATGACGCGCGCCGCAAGGCTGGGTTTGCCGCGACGCTCGGCCCCGGGCCGTAAGCCCGGTCGCCGTCAGACGGAGAATCGTGAATCGCCTTTTATGCCGCAACGTATGCCAAACCGTGTTACGCGGGAAGCTACGGATACTGTCGTTACGACATCGCCGCGCATTTGCCTTATGTGTCTCAACAAGTTTGAATCAGCGGGACGGCAAAACCGTATTTGCCCAAGCTGCAAGGGATCATCAGAATATGAATCGGCCAGTGCATTGCCGGAACTCCACGTACCGGTTTAGTCAAAGGAAGTATTCATGGCTTTAAAGGATGCAGTCGCAACGGTTCTTAACCGCAACGCTTTTTACCGCGATGGTTATCGCCTGCTTCTGCGCGTCAGTATTATTCAGGCCATTGTCATTGCGCTTTTGATTGCAGGTCTCGTCAGCCTGCTTTTGACGATGCAGACGCGGCAGGTTTATTTCGCAACCACTGCTGATGGCCGCATTATCAATATCGTACCGATGAACGAGCCCTATCGCAGTCAGGCGGAAGTTGTCGCCTGGGCTGCGGCCACAGCGCAAAATGTCATGCGGTTTGATTACAAGGATTACCGCGAACGTTTGCAGCAGGTCTCCGTTAATTTCACGCCGACAGGCTGGGAAAGCTTCACCAAGGCCCTGAAAGATTCCAAGATCATCGAAGCGATTGAAGCGCGCAAACTGGTTGTAACAACTGAAATTAATTCGGCGCCGGAAATCACCAATGCCGATGTTCGCAACGGCATCTACACATGGGATCTCAAATTCCCCATCACCATTCGTTTCGATGGCAACGAAGCTCCGCAACCGATCATGACAAATCTGTTCTTGCGCATTGTTCGTGTTTCAACATTGCAAAATCCGGACGGCATCAGCATCGAGCAGTGGGTTGCCTTGAACCCGAACGGCAAATGATAGCCAAGCCTTCATCTTCAAATGCCGCTGCTAAGGCATCGAACTCTGCGAAAAAAAAGTCACCGCCTTTGGTGAGCTCTACCCAATCGTATTTTTCATTTCTGCAAGATCCGGTGCTGGTGGACAGCGTGCTGGATGAGCAAGCTGAAAGCTTAAAGCATCAAAGGCTTGTGCGACGCGTAACCAGTCAGTCAATAGCAATAGCGATTTTGTCGTTCCTGCTGTTACTGGCGTCACCATTTGCTGCGCCGGTTTATCAATATTATTTGAGAAACAATAAAAGCGAATTGGTACAGCTGGTGCCTTTGACGATGCCGAATATGACCAACCGCGCGATTTTGTCCTGGGCCACCACCAGTGTGACGGAAATCATGACGGTCGGTTTCGGTGATTACGAGCAGAAGTTAAAAGCCCAGCGCCCCCGCTTTACGCCGGAAGGCTGGGACGCCTTTGCCAAAGCCTTTGATCGGCAGAAAATCGGCGAGGCGTTTAAGAACAGCCAGCTGGTTTTGACGACGGTACCCTCGAATACACCCGTGATTGTAATGCAAGGTGTTAACGAAAAGCAGATTTACCAATGGCGGGTGCAAATGCCCGTCATTATGACCTATGCCACCAATAATAATGTCAACCGGCACGAAAAAGCGGTCATCGATTTGACGATTATCCGCGTAAAACCGGAACAAAACCCCTCCGGCATCGGCATTGATACCTGGACAATAAATAATTAAAAGCCGAAGGGCTTTCTTTGAGGCTGTGCTTTGCTGTGAAGTTGGTTATATGTAAACTTGCTGTTAACCTAGATTTGCTGAAAGAGGTAGGTTGGGGGACCGGGCGGGCTGATTCGAGACTTGTTCAATTTAAAGCTCCTTATTCGAGGTAAAGTGTTTTGAAAGAAAGTGCGATCCATTTAAAAACCCGTTTCTTGCTGCAGGCAGGCATGTTGGGTGCTGCCCTTCTTGTGCCGCACGCAGGTTTTGCCCAGCAATCGGCTCCGGCGAATGCGGCGGCTAATCCTTACGCAATGCCTGTGGCAACGACAACTACTGCTTCGCCAAGCGGTAATGGCGCCATCACGCCGCAAGCCGCACCGCCGCAAATCGTGCAACCGGCGACATCTTCTATTACTTCCGATGCGACGGCGGGTATCAAACTTCCCGTGCCGCCACCAGCGACCGCTTTCAGCAATGACCCGAACCAGCTATCGGTACAAGCTGAGCAAGCTGCCATGCAGGCGCAAGCGCAGATAGAGCAAGATCAGCATCGTCGGGAACTGGAGCATAACGAAAAATCCTATGGCCGTGCTTCCGCAGGATTGCTGCCGCTTTCGCCGGACCAGATCCACGAATTCATGCATAAACTGGAACAGACGCAGGATGCATCGCAGTCGCCTTCAAGTGGCACGCCCAAGGGCGAAGTGCGGATCGCGACCTTGTCGCTGGATCCCGGCGTTACGCCGCCGCAACTTAATCTGGCCGCTGGTTATGTCACGACCGTCAATATGGTCGATGCTACTGGCGAGCCTTGGCCTATCCTCGATGTAGGTGTGGGCGGTAATTTTGAAGTTTCTCCCACATCTTCCGGTTCGCATGTCGTTCGCATCATGCCTTTAAGCCGCGTTGGTAATGGCAATCTCTCCGTGCTTCTGAAAGATCTGCCGACACCGGTTATTTTCCGGCTGTCTGCGGGTGGCCCCAATGTTGATCTGCGTTACGATGCCCGCATCGGTAAAATGGGACCGGGCGCGAAAGCGCCGCTCATACAAAATCCGCGCCTCGAAGCAGGCAGCGAAAGCATGATGCTGGTTCTGGAAAACGCGCCGCCGAGTGGAGCCAAGCAAATGAAAGTTAGCGGCGTCGATGCACGTACCAAAGCCTGGATGATCGGCGACCGTGTTATGGTGCGCACGCCTTTGACCTTGCTGTCGCCATCGTGGAATTCCAGCGTGTCGTCCGGCGATGGCACGAATGTTTATGATATCGGCGATGCGCCGGTACTTTTGATGTCTGATAATGGCGCCATGGTTCGGGCGCAGCTGCTGCGGGATGATGATCATGACAAATAACGATGATTTTGATCAGCAGGATTTTAATCAGTCCGAAGAATTAACGCATCAGCCACCGGGTGCCCGCGCCAATCTGGCGGAAGCCTGGCGTTCGCGCCCCCTATTCAAACTAGTTGTGCTGATGACAGCGGTGGCTGCAATTGTCGCTGCGGGGATGAGTTTCTTTGGCGGCAGTTCGGCATCGAAAAATACATCGCGCCTTGTTAACCCGCCGACCATTAACGGCGCGCCGGGCGGCCCTGCATCACCTTATATGCAGCAGCAAACCGACATGGCTAACCGCGACCGTGAAAATCAGGCGATGCAAACAGGCGGCAGCGCCTTGCCGACGCCTATCGGCCAAAGCACCGACATGAATGCTCTGAATGGCGATGCGAAAAAAGGCGATCCGCTTAACGAACTGAAGGCAGAAATCGAACATCTGAAGCAGGATCAGCAGCAAACCCAGAAGCAGCAAATCCAGCAACAACAGTTGATTCAACAGGCCCCCGCCCGCGCAGCGCAGGCGGAACAGTTTGATGATACGCTTGCCATGGCGATGCAACGCCAGATGTCCCAACTTATTGATGGCTGGACCCCTGCAGGCGTGAAATCAGTAATCGTCACCAAGCCTGAAGATCTGAAAGCGGCCGCGGAGAAACGTGCCGGCGCATCGGCAGATGGCTCAACTGCTTCCGGCGCAAATGGTGCGGCTGCGCAGGAACCTGCAAAAGTTCTTCTGCCTGCGGGTACCGTTAGCTATGCGCAGCTTTTGACCGAAGCGAATTCGGATGTGCCGGGCCCTATTCTGGCGCAGATCGTGTCTGGCCCTTTTTCAGGCGCGCGCGCAGTGGGGCAGTTCCAGGTCGCAAACGGTTATGCCGATTACCTCGTCCTGCAATTCACGCTGGTGCACTTCAAGGGCAAGGATTACCCCATCAATGCTATCGCGCTTAACCCTGATACGACTTTGGGCGGTATGGCAACCGAGGTTGACCAGCGTTATCTGACGCGTGTCATTCTTCCGGCAGCCGCTGGTTTCCTTCAAGGCTTTGGCCAAGCATTGGGAACGGGTAATTCCACAACGACGACGAATGGACAAGCGACCATTATTTCGCAATCCCAGGAAGGTTATCGTCAAGGCCTGTTTCAAGGTTTAGGTCAGGGCGCGCAAACGATGAGCCAGTTCTTCCAGAATCAGGCTAACCAGACCAAACCTTTGGTACGTGTTGCCGCCAGCACACCAATGGGCCTGTTTTTCACGACGTCTGTGGTTGATCAAACCGTTCAGCAAATCCAGCAGCAACAGCAGCAGGCCTATCCTTACGGCGCTGCTCCTGGATTGGGAAGCTATCCCGGTTTAGGAATGGGTGCGACAGGCGCAGCTAACCCTTATCTGGCGGGCGCTTATCCGGGCACCAATGTAGCTGGCTACGGCGCACCCCAAACGCCAAATGTTCCTTATCCTAACTATGCCAATCCGCAATCCAATACGGTCTCACCTTATTCAACCATGCCGGGAACAGCTCCCGGAGGTTATGGCACAACTTACATTCACTAATTCGCGTCCATCAGCGCAGGAGCAGGACAATGACTGACAAATACGAGTCCGAAGGGACAGCAGATCAGGAACAGATCGCGACAGAAACTGAAAACTGGGGCGGTGAGCCGCCAGTTGACGATTTTCACGTCGGCGAAGAATCCGCTACGGTTTCCGAAGAAGCAGATGCGCATGACGAGACGGGCACCGAACAAACTGTTGCGGCCAAAAAATCGATGCTGATTCCTATCGCAGCCGGTGTCGGTGGTCTGCTGATTTTGGGCGCTGTGCTTTACTGGCAATTCGGTGGTTCATCCGATGCGCAGATGCCGATCGCTGAAGTACCGCCGCTCTCAACACAAACAGCAGATGCAACGCCGCCTGAAACTGTGCAACCATCAGCGCCTGCTCCAACGGATAATGCCAATAAAGCGCCTGTCTCAGATGTCGCGCCAACCACAGCCTTGGCACCCGTTGCTGATATACCTGCGAAACCCATTTCAGCTGCTCCAGCTTCTGCAACGCCAGATGCCACAGCAGTGGCACTGCCACCCAAACCTGCTGCTGCTCCGATGGCAATGCCAGCACCACTGCCTGCGCCAGTTGCGGTCGCTGCACCGGCGCCCGTTCAAACAGCACCTGCTATTGTGCCGCCGCCTTCATCAATTGCGCCGCAAGCAAGCTCGACAGAAGATGCGCGTATTGTCGCACTTTCCAATCGTGTTGAGGATTTACAAAAATCCCTGGCTCAGGCCACTCAGCAACTAACGCAAGTGAATGCCGCGCTTGCCTCCCGAACGGCTTCTGCTGATACCGGTTCCAGCCCGGCTTTGGATGACAGGCTCAGCAAAATCGAACAGAAATTGATGCAGGTTCAGCATGCAGCGCCTGCAAGTTCTATAGATGCCAATGCTGGTTTTGATGCGGCCCCTCATAAAGCCTATGTCGGCAAAACCCACCACACTTCTTATAAATCGCATTACAGCCATAAGACTGTTGTCAAGAAAACGTCCCATAGAATGGCGATGTTGCCGCAGGAAAAACCTGCGATTATGGCGCCTAGCTGGGTTCTAAGGGCTGCAAGCCCGGATGAGGCCTGGGTTGCGCAGGATTCTTTCACACCAGAATTGCGCCGGGTGAGGGTTGGTGACAGCCTTCCGGGCGTAGGTGCCGTCCGCGCTATTCATCAAACAGGCGATATTTGGGTGGTTGAAGGCTCTCAAGGCACCATTAGATAGGCTATAAGCCTTTGACGGGACGCAAGAAACCTAAAAAATTAAAAGCTTTTTAAGCTTTTCCTTGGCAGAATGGGCTAGAGTTAATTAAATTAAGGCAAATTTTTACGACCCGACCTATTTGAGGCTTTATGAAGTTGCTTTTTTCACGCCTTTTCTGCGGCATTAGCCGCCAGCGCCTCATCGGTGCCCTGGCCTTCTTTTCTGCAACTTTTTTACTGACGGTTTTGAACACCCACTCAGCGATGGCTGCGACCACAATGGGTGAAATGTTCTGTACCGTCGCTGACAATATGACGCCCTTTTTTAAGGTGTTTTATGGGGTAGCTTATGTTGCGGGTGCCGTTTTTGTTATTCAAGGACTCATGCATTTGCGCATGCATCACGAAAGTCCACAGCAGCATCCTCATCATAAAACGGTAGCGCTTTTAACGATGGGCGCTTTCCTCGGCGCTCTACCACATGTTATCGGCACGTTGGTCCAGACATTATTTCTCGGCAAAAATTTCGGCGACAGTATCACTTTCGCTAATACCCTTAAGATTGATGCCGGCGGCTCATTTCTAGGCAACTGCGTTGATATGATGGACGGTACTGTGGCGGCGCAAGGGCAGGCCGTGCCGCTGGATATCATGTTGGCAAACTTTGTGGGGAATATACAGCAACCGCTTACGACTTTAGTATCGGCCGTAGCCGTTGTGTTAGGTGTTTTCCTTATTATTCGTGGCCTGATGAAAGCCGCCAAATACGGCAATGATGCCCGCACCAACTCAATTAGCCATATTGTTTCAAATTTAATTATCGGCACCGCTCTGGTTGTTATTGGCCAGAGCGTCGATGTAGTCATGGCCAGCGTTATGGGCGCACATGTTAATGGAGGCATGCTCGCTTTTGAAAGTTTGCAATGGACAGCTGTCAACAAGTTGGGTGATACCACGCACTTCAAGGTCGCCATGAAAGCGGCCCTGACATTCTTCCAGCTGGTTGGCTTCATCAGTTTTGTGCGTGGCTGGAATATAATCCGTAACGCCGTCGAAGGTGTTGGGCAGGTGACTTTTGCCCAAGGCGTGACCCATATAATTGGTGGTGTCATGGCCATGAATATCTATCTTTTTATGGAAGTTGTAGACTTGACTATGGGGACACAATTTGTGACCTAAAAACAAGGACATAGCGCTATAAGGTGCAAGTAATTGCAGGGGTTTTGAATTTATGGTAACCTGCAAAAAGTAAGAAAAGTGGTGGGTGATTTAAGGCCTCGTTAACATTTTGCCGGTAAATTTGTTAATAGGTAAATTGCCTTTAAAAGTTTAATCGAATTCAAAACAGGAGGAGGAAACTATGAAAAAAGCAAATCTTACAAATCTGTGGGTTCAAGGTCTGTTGATGGCAGCCGTCATTGCAGCAGCAGCGCCCATCTCAGGTGATGCCTTCGCGCAATTATCAAGTAGCGTTACGGCCAGCCGTGACAGCGTCTTTACGCCAGTCCTGCAATTGCTCAGCTTCGCTTGCTATGTTATCGGCGGCGTTCTGGTCATCGGCGGCGTGATGAAGTTCAAGCATCATGCTGAAAACCCAACCCAAGGCAGCATGTCGCACGGCTTTGCTCGTACAGGCGCAGGCGCTGCTTTGCTCGCGATGCCTTCACTGATGCATGTTCTGAACAGCACTGCCAACAACACACTGCAAGGTTCTGGTGGTCTTTCGACCTTCACGTTCTAAGCGCGTGATTGTTTAAGTTGAATGGAATAATGTGACCTTCCTCCCGCTTACTCTCGGCGTCAGGCGAAACCCTGACGCCGAGAAGGGAGCTTCTAAAAGCTCTCCCCAACTCACCAAATCCCAAATCGAAAAAACCCTGAAACGGGATGATTATACCTGCCGTTTTTGTGGTTTCCGGTCGGAGCAGTATCAGCGTGTCATTGCTTGCGATACCGCTGATCAAGACCTCGTTACCAGCTGCACTTTCTGCGAACAATGCGTCATGCTGGAACGCGCTGGGATGATGGGCTCCGGTGTTCTGATCTGGCTGCCGGAAATTGCGCAGGCGGAGCTTAATCACATTGTCCGAGCCATTTATGTTGCCCGCAGTGATGAAGGGCAAATTGTGGAGCTGGCGACGCGTGCTTTCGATGCGCTGATGTCGCGCCGCACAGATGCCAAGAAGCGCCTCGGCAGCGATGATCCATTGCTATTAGCAACTATCCTGCATGAATCCTTGGCTGACGACGAAATAAAGCAGGCCATTATTAAATTGGACGGCGTGCGCCTGATGCCGCTTGATAAACAGATGGTTCGCGGCCGCAAGGGCGACGCCAATCAGTTTCCGCAATTGGTCAAATTCTGGCGTTCGGATAAAGGTCCTTATGGCCAGATGCCGCCTGAAAAATGGCTTGGCATGCTGGAACGCGCCGCCGCTGGTGCAGGACACGCGTAAAGCGCCTTACTTTTCTTTCCAGGTCCGGATATTGCCCAGATCCACATGCACATGGTTTGATTTGGGGTAAAAAGCCACGCCGCCACGTTGCATGGTTTTGGCAATCTCACAAATGGCGCGACCGTCGACATTGGGAACCCGAAAATCAACTGCCCAGCCATGAATATGCAGGCTTTCAATCGCCACGTTTTTATTGCTGCGCGACATCATCGCGTTAGTTTCGCGCGTGCGGTAGCCGTTTAAAATCTGGAAGGTAACAGTTGGTGGCAAATTAAAACGCGTGCGAATATCGACCAGATAGTCAATCAACTCCGGGTCAATCTCACCGATCTGATTGGCGTGGCGGTCGCGAAACAGCAGATTGATTTTCCGCAGTTCTTTTTTGTCGTAAGCGCCGTCATGATAATAAACTGTATCCAGCCTTTCGCCGCTATGCGTTTCAACCATTACAATGCGTCGCGCTGCGATAGAGTCGGGCCTTGTCTTTGCCATGCCATATGAGGCTGAAAACCTGTCGGCTTTATGGGATGCAGAACCGCCACTGCCGCAGCCGGTGAGGGCGAATAGAAATATGAAAACGAAAAAAGGAATAACCTTTATCATTTAACAACCTCGCCGCGGTACAATCGGTAAGAACCCTGTTCGTTGATCAGCCAGTTTGCGCCGCTGCTCTGCGGGTCAAGCTTGCGGCGTAGTTGGTAAATATGCGTCTCCAGAGTATGGGTATCGATCTGGTTAGTATAACCCCAGATGCCGGCGAGCAAATCCTCGCGCGAGACAGCGCCACCACTTTGGCTGAGTTGGTCGAGCAGGGCGGTTTCCTTTTCGGTCAGGCGAATAATAGTATTCGTATTCTGATCCACAACCTGGCGGTTCTGCGGCTCAAAACGATAAGGACCGAAAATAACCGCCGTGTTATTAAGCCGCGATGCTGTTTGCAGGTAAAATTGCAGTCGCGATAACAGATGCCCAAGTCGCAAAGGTTTGGCAAAAGATTCAGTTACCAGATTCGTATCGCAATCTTTCGGAATGTCACCCAATAGAAAAAGACGTTTTTTCTTTCCTTCGGCGGCTACGTCACTCAGGGCTTTGAAAATCTTTTTGTCGGAAGTTTCGTCGTCCATAATGATCGCCGCGCAATCATCCGATTTGATGGGAGCGCCAAAGTCTTTTGGCGCCAAAACGCTTTCTATCCCCGCGGATTGCAGCTGCTCCGTGACAGCACTCAGCAAAGCATTGTTGGCAATGAGGAGGTGAATAGGCATGGCAACTCGCGGAAAGGGCAAAAACTGCCGTAGGGCTCCCCCAACTTAAACACCAACATATTGGAAAACAACAATAAATTATGGCACGCGCCTTGCAAATTATAGGGTCGGGAGAGACAAATGCACGAAATAAGCCCAGTTCTTGCCGGTACGTTTGACGCCGCCGATTATAAACCGGCAGCAGCTAATTTTAATCGTACTGCCGATACCAGCAGCGCAACGGCGGCGACGGATGTCGATGCCAGGCGCTATACAAAGTTTGACCGCAGCGCATCGCAGGTCAGCGACGCCGCTGATTTCAGCTTTGGCGATTTTCTGGATATGGTCAATCCGTTGCAGCATATCCCTGTTGTCAGTTCCGTGTACCGCGCCGTAACAGGCGACAGTATTAACCCGGTTTCGCGTGTCGCTGGTGACATTATGTATGGCGGCGCACTTGGCGTTGTCTCCGCCGTTATCGGTGGTACAAGCGCGGTAGCGGATGCTGTCAATGAATCGCAAACCGGTCATGACAGAACTGGCGCAGTTCTGGCCAGCCTGTTTGGTGTCGACAGCAAAGTGGCCGCCCCAGCAACACAGGTCGCGCAAGTGGACGATAAAGCAGCCCCTGCTGCCCTGTCCACGGCAGCAGCAACCCCTGTAACCCCAGCACCTTTATCCGCGCCCACACAAAATCTCAATCAATCCATTCCGAAAACGGCGGATCAGAATCTGACTTTGGCGGGGGCAACTGGCGGTATCGCAGCGAGTCCAACAGCAGTTGGCGCAACTACTGATGTTGCTAGTAAAGCAGTCGCTGATGCCGCAACACCCATAATGCAGGGTAAATCTTTTCCTTTGAACCGGCAGGCTTACGGCGGTGTGATGGCGCCGGCAAACAGTCTTGAAGATCAGAACCGTATCATCGCTTTGTCGCAGGGTTCGCATGCCATGCGCCTTGGTCATACGATTTACACGAACCCGATGATGAATGGCCCGCATCCGCTACCGCCGATGGCCCCAGCGCCTGCAACATCAACAGCTACAGCGGCGAATTCTGCGGCGGACGTACAGGCGCCGGCAACCGCGGGTACTGCAACTGCTCCAGCACCTCAGGCCGCCACAACAGCTGCCGCGACAACCAATAAGAACCCGCTGCCGCAAAATCTGATCGACGATATGATCATGATGAAAGCAATCGGCCAATATAAAGGCGTGGCTAATAGTGCGCCTGCGACGGGATCAACGCTGGATGTTCAGAACTAATGGTGCAGGTCAGCAACTCTCCGCCTTTTTCTTAGCTCAGCTATTCCTCTCTGTTTTTGAATGTCATTCAAAAGAACCAGCAAATTCCTAACCTCAAGCCGTTTCTGTGCGCTGTTTGTATCTGTGAGCTGTTCGTGTAAGAGCTGAATATATTCCAAGGTTTCTTCAGGCTCAAAAGGCCATTTCTGGAAAAGTGTTGTAAGCCCATCATGGCATAATTTGACAACATCTTCTGCCCCGGGAATATCCGAAAAGATAATCGCTACGGCGGTTAAGCGGTCCAGATAGGAATTTTGGCTGTCCACGGAGAGGGAAGCGCGGCCACTGCGTTTAAGTTTGGCATTAATATGGGCAATATTGCTGGTGATTTCGACTTGTGCCAGTTGTTGTGTGTTTTTGCCCATAGCGCACCCTTGGACAAAACTGGCCTATTTTCGCATAAGCTATCCATTGTGAAATCGGCTGAAAATAAGGCCTAATCGCGGTCTTTGACCAGCCGCGCAAATCCGCTATGGTGCGGCCATGCAAAATATGTCGAAAAAACTGAATTCTTACCGCTCAGGCCCGGACGAAAACGGCCATTTTGGCCTTTATGGCGGCCGGTTTGTGGCTGAAACGCTGATGCCTTTGGTTCTGGCCGTCGAAGAAGCCTATAAGGCTGCCAAGGCTGATCCCACTTTTCAGGCGGAGCTTGATTATTATTTGAAGCATTATGTAGGGCGCCCTTCGCCGCTTTTCTACGCGCAGCGCCTGACCGAAAAACTGGGCGGCGCTAAAATCTATTTCAAGCGCGAAGAACTCAATCACACCGGCGCGCACAAGATCAATCATTGCATGGGGCAGATTCTGCTCGCCAAGCGCATGGGCAAAAAACGCATCATCGCTGAAACAGGCGCGGGCCAGCACGGCGTCGCTACCGCAACCGTCGCGGCTTTGTTTAACCTGCCCTGCACCGTTTATATGGGTGAACTGGATATAGAACGCCAGAAACCCAATGTGTTCCGCATGCGCTTGCTGGGCGCGGAGGTGAAGCCGGTCACTTCCGGCTCCAAGTCGCTGAAAGATTCCATGAACGAAGCGTTGCGCGACTGGGTCAGCAATGTCGAAGATACATTCTACATCATCGGCACCGTCGGCGGTCCGCATCCTTACCCGATGATGGTGCGCGATTTTCAATCCATCATTGGACGCGAAACGCGCGAACAGATTATGGAAGCCGAAGGCCGTTTGCCGGATTCACTTGTGGCGTGTGTTGGTGGCGGCTCAAACGCCATCGGCCTGTTTTATGAATTTTTGAATGAGCCAACCGTTGATATGTACGCCGTAGAAGCTGCCGGGCACGGCCTCGATACCGGCATGCATGCAGCGTCACTCGCTGGCGGCAAGGCTGGCATTTTGCACGGTATGCGTAGCTATTTCCTGCAGGATGATGACGGCCAGATTCAGGAAGCGCATTCGATTTCTGCGGGCCTTGATTATCCCGGCATCGGGCCGGAACATGCATGGCTGAATGACGCTGAGCGCGTGAAATATGTGCCTGCCACAGATGATGAAGCGATTGAGGCTTTCAAACTGTGTGGCAAGCTGGAAGGTATTCTCCCGGCATTGGAATCGGCGCATGCTTTGGCTTATGTCGAGAAACTCGCGCCGACATTGCCGAAAGATCATCTGATGGTGGTAAACCTCAGCGGCCGCGGCGATAAGGATATTTTCACGGTGGCGAATAAATTGGGAGTGAAATTGTGAACCCTGCCCTCTCCCCCCAACCAGCCATGCAGGCTGACAGTGGCCGCATATCCGCGCGTTTCGCAACCCTCAAGGATCAGAAGAAAAGTGGCCTAGTGACATTCATCACGGCAGGTGACCCTGATCTGGAAACCACTGCGCAATTGCTGGCAGGCCTTCCAAAGGCGGGTGTCGATATCATCGAACTCGGTATGCCATTCAGCGATCCGATGGCAGATGGCCCCACTATTCAGGCTGCGAATTTGCGCGCGTTCAAGGCAGGCATCAAGCTCGGCAAGATTTTGGATCTCGTGCGCGGTTTCCGCAAGAATGATCAGGCAACGCCGCTTGTGCTGATGGGTTACTACAATCCTATTTATGCATATGGTGTAGAGAAATTTCTGACTGATGCCAAAAACGCTGGCGTGGACGGACTGATTGTTGTCGATCTGCCACCAGAAGAAGATGGCGAGCTTTGCGCGCCAGCTATGCGGCATGGGCTAAACTTTATTCGCCTCGTCACGCCGACGACGGATGCCAAACGTTTGCCAGCGGTTTTGCGCAGCGCCAGCGGTTTTCTCTATTATGTATCCATGACTGGTATTACCGGCAGCAAGGCCGTCAGCGCTACGCCAGTGCAGACTGCGATTGCTGAATTGCGTAAGTCAACCTCGCTGCCTGTAGCGGTTGGTTTTGGCATCACAACGCCGGAACAGGTAAAAACAATCGCGCAAAATGCCGATGCCGTTGTTGTTGGCAGCGCAATCATCAGCCGTATTGCTGCCAACCTCGATGCCGAAGGCAAAGCCAGGCCCGGCTTGGTTACAGATGTTCTGGGTTTTGTCGAAACACTGGCTCAGGCTATTCAAAAAGCCTAAAGATATGAATGGGTTATAATATGGCTTTTTAGCCATATAAATATATGGTAATCTAATGACCGAGCCGGTAGACTTCGAGTGGGATGAGGTTAAAAATATTATTAATCAGCTTAAGCATGGCGTCTCATTCGAAGCTGCGCAAAATGCTTTTGAGGATCCTAATCGTATTATCGTGCGTGATATACAGCATGAAAAAGGTGAGAAAAGATTCTTCTGCTTTGGCAAGGTTGACGGCGCTATCTTGACGGTTCGTTATACCCTTAGGCGCAAAAGAATCCGGATTTTTGGCGCGGGTTATTGGAGACAGGGAAAGAAACATTATGAAAAAGAAAATCAAATATACAGATGAAGTACTGCATATAGGTGAGCGTATCAAAGATACGCTTCCGCCGCCCAGCCAGCTCATCAAGCGTGAATCTAATATCAAAATTACGCTAGAGGTAACACGTGAAAGTCTGGAGTTTTTTAAAAAGCAAGCTAAGCGCGCGCATATCCCGTATCAGCGCATGATGCGGGCGTTGATTGATACTTACGCCAAACAACACGAAACCCGTACTTAAGGGCATCTCATGAAATTTGTAGCGCTTATTGTGGCAGTTGTTCTTGGTTTTGCGGGCAGCCAGTACTGGATGCAACATTATCAGCCATCCGCTGTTCAGGAAAAACAGGAAACGGCCTATCAACGCATTTTGCGCACCGGGACTATACGCTGCGGCTATGCGCTATGGCCGCCTTTTATGCGCAAAGACCCGAATACGGGCGAGGTTTCAGGTTTCAATCACGACATCTTTACTGAAATTGGCAAAGAACTCGGACTTAAAATCGAATGGGTCGAGGAAGTCGGGTTTGGCAATTATATCGATGGGTTGAATACTAACCGCTATGATGTCATGTGCCAGACGGTTTGGCCCGATCCCGGCCGTTTCAAGAATGCGACCATTACTTTGCCGGTGCATTATCACAAAGTTTATGTCGTGGCCCGTGCGAACGATCCACGTTTCGATCAAGGTTATGACAAGTTGAACGATTCGTCATTCACCACAGCAGCCGTTGACGGTGACGTGACCCAGAGCATCGCGCAGAGCGACTTCCCAAAAGCGAAGATCGACGCCCTGCCGCAAAACGCCGATGCCTCGCAGATTTTCATGGAAGTTGCTACCGGCAAGGCCGATGCGACCTTTGTCGACTACGGCTTCTTTAAATCCTATGATGCGCAAAACCCCGGCAAGCTAAAAACGGTGGGACAGGTCCTGCATGTCTATGGTTCTGTCTTCTCCGTCAAGCAAGGTGAGACCGATTTGAAGAATTTGATTGATAGTGCCATTATCTCCCTCACGAATAAGGGGGTGCTAGCCGATATCCTGCGGCGTGTGGACCCGGCTTCGATACCGCCGGCGCCTACTTATGCGCCGAATACTGTAACTCCATAAGGCAGAAATTACATGAACTGGCTCACTAATTTTGTTCGTCCAAAAATTCGCGCCCTTGTCGGCCCGAAAAAAGAAGTGCCTGATAACCTGTGGGAGAAATGCCCAGGTTGCAGCGCTATGCTATTTCGGCGCGAGCTGGAAGAAAACCTGAATGTTTGCCCGACCTGCGGCTTTCACCTGAAGGTCGGCGCTGTGCGCCGTCTCGAGATCATGTTCGACGGTGGCAAGTATAAGGAAATCGATCTACCGAAAATGCTGATCGATCCGCTGCAGTTCCGTGATCAGAAACGCTATGTCGAGCGCTTGCGCGATGCGCGCAACAAAACTGGCCGCCGCGATGCGATTGTGATCGGTGAGGGCGCCATGGGCGGCGTGAAAACTGTTATCGCCGCTTTTGATTTTACTTTTATGGGTGGTTCGATGGGCCTCGGCGTGGGGGAGGCAATTGTCACTGCCGCGCGTCGTGCCGTCGCGACCAAATCTGCTTTGATCCTTGTCCCGGCATCCGGCGGCGCGCGCATGCAGGAAGGCGCTTTGTCGCTGATGCAGATGCCACGCACCATTATCGCAGTGAATGAAGTGAAAGCTGCAGGCCTGCCATACATCGTGTTGCTGACCGACCCGACAACGGGCGGCGTTACAGCTTCCTTTGCCATGGTCGGCGATATTCATATTGCTGAAAAGGGCGCGCAGATCGGTTTTGCCGGAGCCCGCGTGATCGAAAGCACAATCCGTGAGACGTTGCCCTCCGGTTTCCAGCGCGCCGAATATCTACGTGAGCATGGCATGGTCGATATTGTGGTGGAGCGTAAAGACCTGCGCGATACGCTAGTCCGCATTTTGCGCATGCTGCGTAAGGAACCCTCGGCCAATACCATGTTGCTGACAGGGCCGGTTCCGCATGGTGCGCGGAGCATCAAGCGCGGATAGGGCAGATATGCCTACATCCGCCGATATTCTCGAGCGTTTTTCGCTGCATCGTAGCCATATCGATAACCGGCAGGCGCTGACTCCGGCCTATTTCGAGTTTCTGAAAAGACTCGGCAATCCTCACCAGCATTTACCGCCGGTGTTCCACGTTGCGGGTACGAATGGCAAAGGTTCCACCTGCGCTTTTCTGCGTGCGATACTGGAAGCGGCTGGCTACAAGGTCCATGTCTATACATCGCCGCATCTTGTGCGTTTTCATGAACGTATCCGCATTGCAGGCAAGCTGATCAGTGAAGAAGAATTGGTTGAACTCCTGACCGTGTGTCAGGATAAAGATCAGGAAGCGCAAGTCAGCGCTTTCGAAGCGATCACTGCCGTTGCCTTTGCCGCTTTTTCGCGCACGCCCGCTGACTTTGTTATTCTGGAAACAGGTTTGGGCGGCAGGCTGGACGCCACCAATGTGGTGGAGAAACCACTCGCGACACTCATTACGCGATTGTCTTACGATCATCGAGATTTCCTTGGTCATACGCTGACGCAGATCGCGCGGGAGAAAGCCGGCATCATGCGAACAGGCGTACCATGCTTTACCAGCGCGCAGTCGGATGCAGAAAGCATCAGCAGTTTGCGCGAAGCTGCAGCGGAAATAAAAGCACCACTTTTTATGGGTGGTGATAGCTGGCGCGTAACACCGACAAGTGCCGGTTTTTATTTTGACGATGCGCATCGCCATTATGATTTGCCAGCGCCCGCATTGCTTGGTGCGCATCAGTTCCAGAATGCCGGGCTTGCTATTGCGGTGTTGTTGGTTTTGCCAAAGCCGCTGAGTCAGGAAGTGATCGCCAAAGGCTTGCAAACAGCCGAATGGCCAGCGCGTTTGCAGCCAATAAAACAGGGCGTTTTGGCGGATCTGGTGCCACAAAATGCGGAGCTTTGGCTGGACGGCGGTCATAATGATTCAGCAGGTGAAGTACTGGCAATACAGGCGCAAAAATGGGCGCTGCAAGACGGCGCAAACCCCAAACCGCTTTGTCTTATCTATGGCATGCTCACCACCAAAAAACCGCAGGAATTTTTGCAACCGCTCCTGCCACATATTGCATTGGTGCGCACAGTGACTATTCCAAATAAAGTTGCTGGTTTTACGGCCAGTGATCTCGCAACTAAAGTGCGTGATAGTGGAATTCAAAAAGTAAAAGAAGCCGTATCGGTCAGGGCGGCGATTTCCGAAATCACGCAGCAAGTACCAAATGCGCGAATACTGATTTGTGGTTCGCTTTACTTGGCGGGTGATGTGTTGAAATATAATGCAGGAGAGTAATAGGTGGTCAGTGGTCAGAGAAAAAAGAGATGACCTTGGTCCCTAATCTCTGATCACTTTTTTCTCCGACCACTTTTCGGTCACAAAAAAACCGCCGCGAGGACGTCCCATGCGCGGCGGTTTAAATGTCTTCGAAGACTTTAACGCAACTCTTACTGAGCTGGTGTTGCTTCTGGAGCAGGAGCAGCTGTCGCCTTCTTATGGCTGTGCTTCTTGCCAGTGTGCTTCTTGTGGTGCTTGACAGGCTTTGTTGTTTCCGTTGCAGGAGCGCCGGTCATAGCATCTTGAGCCATAACAGGGCCAGCAACCAGAGCGGCAACCAGAGCAGCAGCAACCAAAAGTTTCATCGAACGCATCTTAAGATCCTTTCCATGGAGTGTATAATCGGGCCCGGGTGGGCCGTTACTGAGTAGTAGAGCAAAAAAGCATGTCGAAAGAAGGGCGTCAATGCAGATTCATCATGGCATTTTGAGTTCTTGGTAGTTATTTCCCAAAAGCCACACCTAAGTAAGTCATAGCCTTACTTTTGCCCTACAAATAAAGAGTATTTAACTAGTCCGAATTGGCACTTTGTTTTGCCATTTTTACCCGTTATATATCAGTGTGCTGGTTTGATTCTTTGGTATTGCCCCTCAGGAGATCTGAATGCGTCCTATGTTGCGCCCTTTTTCGCGAATGGCTTTTTTGGCTGTTTCATTGGTTTTGGTTGGGGGACTTCTGGCTGCTCCCGTGGCAGCCCAAACGGATGATGCGGCCCCTTCGGCTCAAACCCATGATCAGGCCATAAAAACGCCGGCCGGAAAGTTCATTCAAAGCCTTGGCGACAGGGCTATAGGCGTTATTGCGAACAAGAATATCAGCCAAACCCAGCGCACCGATAAGTTTCGCCTGATCTTGCAGGATTCGTTTGACCTCATGACCATTGGCCGTTTTGTCATTGGGCGCACCTGGAATGCGGCAACGCCTGAGCAACAGAAAGAATATATGAACCTGTTCGAAGCTCTGGTTATCAAAAGCTACGGCGACCGCCTGACTCTTTACACAGGCGAAGGCTTCACGGTTACCGGCGCGCGCGCCGAGAGCGAAAAGGATTTTATAGTTAACAGCCAGATCACCCATCCGGATGGTTCAACCCCAACAACAATTGACTGGCGTGTTCGCAACCGCAATAACAAGCTTGGCGTTATCGACGTTGTCGTTGAAGGTGTCAGCCTCAGCGTCACACAACGTCAGGAGTATGCTGCCGTGATCCAGCGCAACGGTGGTCAGATCGACGGGTTGCTGACAATGATGCATCAGCAACTGCAGGGCGGCGCTGAAGGCGCAAATTAACTATACCGATAGATTTTTTATCACCTGCGGTCTTGACTTAAGCCTTCGCCCGCAGGCATAAGTGCGCCCTTCTTCTATGACATAAACCTGCCCAGCAGTATTTTGGAGATAAACAATATGCCAGAGACTCTTTCCCCGTCTGAACGCCTTGCTGCTTTGACGGCGCAAGTCGTTGCAGCCTATGTCAGCAATAATACCGTAGCTGCTGGCGATGTCGCTTCGCTCATGTCCAGTGTTTATCAGGGCCTCACCAAGCTCGGTCAAAGCAGTGTGACCGATAACCGTCCCGAGCCGGCTGTATCTCCAAAAAAATCCATTTTCCCGGATTACATTGTTTGCCTCGAAGATGGCAAAAAGCTGAAGATGCTGAAGCGCCACATCAAGACTTCTTACGGCCTGACGCCAGAGCAATATCGCGAACGCTGGAACCTGCCGGCTGACTATCCGATGGTTGCCCCTAACTACGCCAAGCAGCGCAGCAAGCTGGCCAAGCAGATAGGGCTTGGCACATCGGCGTCGCGCCGTCCTGTACGGCAAAAAGCAGCCTAAAATCTATCCTATTGATTGGTATATGTTTTTCGGGACCCTGGAAAAGCATGTGGCTGATGCTTGTGGTAGCGGCACGGCCTTTTTCTATGGTAGTAAATGCGCGTTGATTGCATTTGATTCTCCAGGGCGTATCCATTCCGGAACTCTATTTAGGTAAAAAATGACCGATTCCCCAGATACCGAATCGTCGCGCTTTAGTAACCTGGAAGTCAGGTTGGCGATATCACCGGAAGAAATCGATGCGGCGCAAGCGTTGCGTTATCGCGTATTCTATGAAGGGATGGGCGCCAAGCCGTCGCCTGAGATGGCGGCACGCAAACGCGACTTCGACGAATTTGATGAGCATTGCGATCATCTGCTGGTCATCGATAACGCGCGGCAGGAAAATAAAGTTATCGGCACATACCGTTTAATTCGTCGTGAAGCCGCCAACAAGTGCGGCGGTTTTTATTCACGCAACGAATATGACATTTCGCCTTTGCTGGAATATCCCGGCGAGATTCTGGAACTTGGCCGTTCCTGTATCGATGCCGAATATCGCACCGGGCAGGTGATGCAAACCCTGTGGAAGGGGCTGACCGCTTATGTGTTTCAGCACGATGTGCGACTGATGTTCGGTTGTGCCAGCCTTCCGGGAATTGATCCCAAAGCGCATGCCCTGCCTTTGTCTTATCTCTATTATCATCATCTCGCGCCGCCCGCCTTGCTTGCCAAGGCTTTGCCGGAACGTTACGTCGATATGCGCCTGCTGCCACGCGAAGCTTTTGACCCCAACGCCGCATTCAACGATATGAAGCTGGATCCACGCAGCGGCAGCAACAGCCTGCCGCCCTTAATCAAGGGCTATATCCGTGTCGGCGGTTTTGTCGGTGACGGTGCCGTGATCGATCCGCAATGGAACAGCGTTGATGTTTTCATCATCGTCAAAACCGATCTGATCACCAGCCGATACATCAAGCATTACGAACGCAGCAACAAAAAAGACATTGTCCTGCCGGTGGAATAGGAAGTTAGACCTGATGCTCAATAAGCAAACATTATCGAATATCGGCCCGGTTTTAAACGGCGCGGTGCGGTTGACCGGTTTCCTGCTGCTCATTCTCACACTGATGCCGGTGCAGGCTTATTATCTGAAGCGCAAAAAAGATTCGTACCATGTGTCGCTTTTTTTATATCGTACGCTAGTGCGTATTCTGGGCATGAAGCTGCGCACGCACGGCATTCTGGAAACCAGTAAGCCGGTGCTCTATGTATCGAACCACACCTCCTATCTCGATATACCTGTTCTCGGCGCGTTGATCCCGGCTCCTTTCGTTGCCAAATCCGAAGTGGCCGGATGGCCGTTCTTTGGTTTTCTGTCCAAGCTGCAGCGCACCGTTTTTGTCATTCGGCAAGCAACGCGCGCGGCCGAGCAAAGCGATGGCTTGCGGGAGCTTTTGCAAAAAGGCCAGAGCCTGATTTTGTTCCCCGAAGGAACTTCCACCGTTGGCCTGTCAGTGCTGCCGTTTAAGAGCAGCCTGTTCAGCATCGTGCAGGGCGATTTTCCCGTTCTGGTGCAGCCTGTTTCTGTAACATGCAGCGGTCTGGACGGCATGCCGATGACGCGGGACTTGCGCCCGCTCTATGCGTGGTACGGCGATATGACCTTGGTGCCGCATTTATGGAATGCTTTTAAGATGGGGCGTTTTACAATTGATATTGTATTTCATCCTCCTGTATCGCCGAAGGATTTCAGCGATCGTAAGGTCTTGTCTGCCTTTTGCCACCAGCAAGTCGCAAAGGGTGTAGAGCAATGCCTGACGGGGCGCGGTGTCACCAGCATCGAAGCGTCGGAATCCGTCAAGCGCATCGCAGCGAAGCTCGCTCAATCCGCATGACCAAAAAGCTGTTCGTCAAAACCTGGGGCTGCCAGATGAATGTATACGACAGTGGCCGTATGGCCGATGTCGTGGCGCCGCTGGGCTATGCCGCAACGGACGATATGGCGGATGCCGATCTGGTTATTTTCAATACATGTCATATCCGTGAAAAAGCCACCGAAAAACTTTTCTCGGAACTGGGCCGTTTGCGCCCGCATCAAAAAGCCAAGGCTGACCGCGGCGAACGCATGATGGTTGCTGTCGCCGGTTGCGTAGCTCAAGCCGAAGGACCGGAAATCCAGCGCCGCGCGCCTTATGTTGATATGGTTTTCGGACCGCAGACTTATCATCAACTGCCGGAAATGATCGCCAAGGTCAGTCGCGGCGCAGGCATTATTCTCAATACCGATTTTACGACCGAAGCGAAGTTTGATCAGTTGCCCACGGCCCATGCCGATGCGGGTGTCAGCGTCTTTCTTTCTATTCAGGAAGGGTGCGATAAGTTTTGCAGCTTTTGTGTGGTTCCCTATACGCGTGGCGCTGAATATTCACGTAGCGTCGCATCGCTGATTGCCGAAGCAGAAAAACTGGTGGAAGGCGGGGCGCGCGAGATCACTTTGCTGGGACAGAATGTTAATGCTTTCCACGGCGAAGGGCCTGACGGCAAAGTCTGGGGTCTTGGGCGGCTCTTCTTCCGGCTTGCGGAAATCCCGAACCTGAAACGCCTGCGCTACATGACCTCGCACCCGCGTGATATGGATGATGAGCTGATCGCAGCGCATCGCGACTTGCCTCAACTGATGCCGTTTTTGCATTTGCCGGTGCAAAGCGGCTCCGATCCCATTCTGGATGCGATGAACCGCAAGCATACGTCTGATGATTACCGCCGCCTGATTGAAAAGCTGCGCAACGTTCGGCCTGATATTGCTCTGTCGTCTGATTTTATCATTGGCTTTCCCGGCGAAAGCGACCGCGATTTTCAGGAAACAATGCGGCTGATCCGCGACATTGGCTTTGCCCAGGCTTATTCCTTTACCTATAGCCGCCGTCCGGGAACACCCGCCGCCGTGATGCCGAACCAGATAGCGGATGATGTTAAAAATGCGCGACTGCAGGAATTGCAGCAACTGCTGCGCACGCAGCAGGAGCAGTTCAACCAAAGCATGATTGGCAAGACCTTGCCGATTTTATTTGACCGTGCCGGGCGTTACGAGGGCCAGATGCATGGCCGCACGCCTTATATGCAGGCGATCCATGTGCAGGGACCGGCGCGGATTGTCGGGCGGGAATTCAATGTTGTGATCGAAAATGTTGGAATGAACAGTCTAACGGGGCGCGTTCTTGCTGCAGCTTGAAATTGTGTTTGAGGATAAAAAGTGGCGCAGCATTCCACGGCTGCAATCGCGGCTGGAAAAAGCCGCTGCAGCTACTCAGGCGGCCTTGCCCAAAAATCTGTCTTTTCCCGTGAGCGTTACTTTGCTGCTGGCCGATAATAAGGCGGTGCAGAAGCTTAACCGTGATTTTCGTGGGTTGAACAAGCCGACCAATGTCCTGTCTTTCCCGCAATATAAGCCGCGCCAGCTAGCTAAAATTGGTAAAGAAGGTGGTTTGGTTGAGCTCGGTGATATAGCGCTCGCATACCAATATGTAGTGGTTGAGGCCAAAAAATACCACAAAATATTGATAAATCATGTGACTCATCTTTTCATTCATGGGTTTTTGCATCTTTTAGGGTATGATCATCTTCTCGATAAAGACGCGAACCGGATGGAAAAACTGGAACAACAAATTATGGCTGCCCTAAAACTACCTGACCCCTATCAGGATGGGATGCCTACAAAGCGCGCAAACAACACTCGTCGTAACAAAACAAAGAAAACATGAACGATCCCCGCCTCGACGTTTCTTCCGATCTGAATGATGTAACGCCCGAAGAGCCTCCGCGAAGTTGGTGGTTTAGCCTTTGGCACATCCTGCACAATCTGGTGCGTCCGCCGCCTGACGCCGATGTGCTGCGCGAGGTTGTCGAAGAACTGATCGAAGAACCTCTGTCGGAATCCGGCATATCGCCAGCCGAACGCATGCTGCTCGCCAACATCATGAATTTGCGTGAGCGCAAGGTCGGCGACTGCATGGTGCCGCGCGCCGATATCATCGCGGCTGATGTCACCAGCAGTATCAAGGAAGTTGCCGACCTGATGGCCACGCATGCGCATAGCCGCATTCCCATCTATCGGGGCACGTTGGATGATGTCATCGGTATGGTTCACATGAAGGATATTATGCCCTGCCTTGCCTATCAGCAAATGCGCACAGTACCTGATCTGCTGCGCCCGGTTTTGTTCATGGCGCCGAGCATGCCGGCCTCCAAATTACTGCTGCATATGCGCTCGACGCGCCAGCATATGTCAGTGGTGGTCGATGAATTCGGTGGCATCGACGGGCTCTGCACGATTGAGGATCTGGTCGAGGAAATTGTTGGCGAGATCGACGACGAACATGACACGCCCGCCGCTGCACCGATTATTACCCGTAACGACGGTGCGTTGCTGGTGGACGCGCGGTTGCCAATCGAGGAATTCGAAGTCCGCACTGGCCTGAAACTGCCGGAGCTGGAAGGCGAGGATATGGACACAGTCGGTGGCTATGTCGCCAATCTGGCGGGCCGCATGCCGCATATCGGCGAGAGCTTCCGTAGCGGCGACGGTCTTACTTTCGAAGTGCTGGAACGTGACCAAAGCAGCATCAAGCGTCTGCGTGTCCGCGTTCCACCCCGCATTGTCGAACCACCGAAACCAGCGGCGACTAAAGTGCAAGCTGTGTAAGAATGTCAGCACCGACGCTTCTTGTTATGCATAGTTTGGATTGACACGGCATTTGCGGAACGTCATCTGTAGTCTGTGATCAATAACCTCTCTCTTTACGGAATATCTGCTT
>Ga0206916_1011_pt1 | contig 65831 bp, 78 predicted proteins | sample Alteio_BWOrgHeat_71_FD_152957 | JGI IMG/M metagenome (GOLD analysis project Ga0206916, IMG submission 152957) | Enriched cells from forest soil in Barre Woods Harvard Forest LTER site, Petersham, Massachusetts, United States -... | ecosystem: Environmental > Terrestrial > Soil > Temperate forest >... | reverse complement strand
GTTCGATAATCTGCTGATGCATTTCGCGGTTGATATCGGCGCGGTGGTGATTATCCGCGGCCTGCGCGCGGCATCTGACTTCGAGTATGAAATCCAGATGGCGGCGATGAATTACCGCATGAACCCGAAAATCGAGACCATTTTCCTCACCGCCACCGAAGGTACGCAGTTTGTATCCTCGCGCTTCGTCAAGGAAATCGCCCGCCTGAAGGGCAATGTGAAGCCTTTCGTCAGCCCGCGCATAGCAGCCCTGCTGGCGGAGCGTTTCAGCCACGCGGCGGCCCGCCGCAAGGTGCGGCCAGAAGTGCGGGATTAACCGGCCAAAAGTCCTATAATCCTGATATTTTTAACGCTTTTCGGGTCCGCAAGTGACTTCCCGGTTGACCTGAGGCCCCCGCACCCCTAATTTGCCCCCTTCCTGCGCTGACCGCGTAGCTCAACGGTAGAGCATTTGACTTTTAATCAAAGGGTTGCGGGTTCGAAACCCGCCGCGGTCACCATTTCTGCTCCTACCAAATTTCAGGCTAATGCATAACAGCTAGATCGGGATCGTGGAGATCGGCGATGATAGCGATGGCACCATCGAAATCCTTGCCTAAAAGCGCATCGATGTTTTTAACGCCAAATTGGAGCAAGAGCATCCGCTCGATATCTGCGTGGGAAATACCAAGCATCTTGCCGCTCTGGCTTATGAGCGCGTACAGGGCGCGGCGACGAATACCGGGAATGTCAGCGTTTGTAAGGGGTTCTTCGTTCGCCGGAACAAGTTTGCGTTTAGGCGCTTCCTTTGCCTTCGGTCGAAAAGGAATGACGTTGTTTGTATTGTCTTTGCTCATTTTCTGTTCCTTTGAATATTTTGGGTCTGATTGATTTAAAATATACGGGCAACATATCGCAAAATCGTGGTTAACGGGCGCGTTTTATCTGCCGCAACTATTGATTCTGCGCTTGATTTTCAAGTGATGAAAAACAACTTACCAAAATTCAGCAAGCACGCGACTGTTTTTAACCAAGCTTGTTAACCAGATGTGGCTTTTTCCACAGCGCCAGCAACAGCAGAGCGCAAATGATGCCACCGCTAAAACCGGCGATTGCTAAGGACGGCAAGCCTAAAAAGGAGAGGCGGTCGAATAATAAAGGTATCTGATCGAGGCAGAGAGTGTGGCCCGAAAAAGCATAATATTTTTCATTGCTCTTCGTCGCGCATCCCGTGAACAGAGTAAATTGCGCCCAGATCGCGATTGTCTGAAACGCGAACGCGTAGAGCAAAAGTATGATCAGGAAAAATTTTGTTCTGGGGTTTTGAAACAACGCATAAAAGCCTGCCCCCAATGCTGGCGCAACCCACGGCATCAGAATATGTAAGTACCAGCCCGGCGTATTGCCATTGCCGTTGATGGCAACACTTATGATGACATGATAAAGAAAACCTATGCCAAAAATGCCGAATAGCAGAGCGGGCAGCCACGCTGGGTCTGTGAGAGGTCGGCGTTTGATCTGAAACAGATAAGAACCAAAACCCCAAGCCGCTAACCCCAACACAGGCAGGTGTAAAAATATCGGCAAGCGTGTCAGGGACCATGTACCCGCCCATGAGTAGGAGACAAAAGTAACGGTGAGCCCGCGCACAATGCCGTAGAGAGAAAAATTTTGTTTCAGGTTGGAGATCAATCCGCCCTGATTGGCGAGATTAATAGCGTCGTTACTGCCGATAACGGTTCCGAACGCCATGAATTTGTAAATATACCAGCCGCCACCAATTATCAGTGCAGGTAACAAAATCAACAGAAGGTTTTTCCATCGGCCAGAGCGTGTGCCACTCTTGCAGGCTATTCGCACTGAAAGAAATATCGCTAAAGCAGCAGTGATTGGCAGAAAGAAAGCTTTAGTGAGAAGGCCGAGACCTAATGTAACGCCGAGCGCTACAGGTAATTTTCTGTCACTTTCGTCCTTCAGATATTTGGAGAGAAGAAAGGCGGTGATGCCGACCAGCAAAAGACACAGCGAGTCATTGCCGATGCGCGTAAATTCCGGAAAGAACATCGGCAGGATCAGCGGGTAAAACAAGAAACCGATAACAGCCGGGTCAGATTTCAATGGCAATTGCGGATTTCGGCTGGCCAGCAAACCGAAAGCTACTCCCGTCAAAGCCATCAGAAAAGAAACCAGCCGTAAGATAAAAATCCGTGTCACCAGCGGAAGTTGCGACGCCGCTTTTTCGATCGGCGCCAGCAAAATATAATAAAGCGGTGGGTGTTGTGCCTGCCAGTTTTGCTGATCGCTGGCGCTATAGGGCGGTTGCAAGGTGGATTGCCGGTAATGTGTCAAATAATCCGCCGTCAAAGGGGGATCGGCAAAAAATTTGGCGTATGTCAGCCCGTCGTCATAAGGCGGCGCGAGCGAAGTATAGGGAAGGGGGCCGCGGTAGTCCGCAACTTCACGGTCAATAAAACTCTTGCCGTATATGGGGATGGTTGCCGTATCGGCAATCTGGCGAATGCTTGAATAATGCGCTGTTTCGTCAAACCCTTCAAAGGCCGGCAAAATCGCCAGATAGCCGAGCCCCGTGCACAGTAGCGTAAGGAGATAAAGGGGAACAAAAAAGCGCTGAAGTTTCATCTTCTGTTAAGGCGGGTTTTAAGTGTGTCGAGAGTACGCGGCGATGATAAGGGGAACCGGATAGCTAGGCAATTTGAATATAGAGGGTGAATAAGGGCGCTGTTTGTAAGACTAAATTAAGTTTATGTCTGCTATGGGTGGCGGGGCAGCGCTGCAGAATTTTCACCTTAGATGGAATAATCATGAAGGCCTTGGCAATCGTTTCCGGCGGATTGGACAGCGTTACGCTGGCGCATTTCCTCGATCATCATGAACAATTGCGTGGCATCCTGTCATTTGATTATGGCCAGCGCCATAAAAAGGAACTGCAGTTTGCAGAAGCCACCGCCAAACGTCTGGACGTTCCTTATCATCAGATCGACCTTACCAATATCGCGGCGCATCTCAAAGGCTCGGCGCTGACGGACAATGTGCCGGTGCCGGACGGGCATTATGAAGCAGAGACGATGAAGCAAACTATCGTGCCGAACCGCAACGCCATTATGCTGGCCATCGCTTTCGGTATTGCTCCCGCGCACGATTATAACGCTATCGCCATCGCTATTCATTCTGGCGATCATTTCATCTATCCTGACTGCCGTCCGGAATTTGCGGAATTGTTCGACCGTATGGAACAGAAGGCGATGGAAGGTGTCGCCAACGTCAAGTTGCTGACACCGTTCGTGACGATCACCAAAGCGGGTATCGCCCATCATGCAGACGTTTTGAAAGTGCCGATTGCCGACACATGGTCATGCTATAAAGGCGGTGAGATTCATTGCGGGCGCTGCGGCACCTGCGTCGAACGGCGCGAAGCCTTTGCCCTCGCCAAGGTCGAAGATCCTACGGTTTATGCGGATTCGACATTCTGGATTGAGGAATGCCGCAAAAAAGGCGTTACTTTTTAATCCTGAAAATATTGAAGATGTTTGATTAAAAAACTGCGCATTATTCGCAGTTGTGAATCGCAATATTTTATATAGAGTCATCGCATAAATTGTTTCTGTAATGAGGATGTGAAATGCGACCCGATTTTATTTTTAATGCCGCCCAAGAATTATTTAAACAATTTCTCCAAGCCAATTTCGGAGAAATAGGAGCTACATCCCGGATAGAAGGAATACCCAGTGGCCCGCAGTTTGAAAGCGTCGCCAACTCAATTACTGTCAGCCTGCATTCATTTGGAATAGCTGGTGTAAATGCAGAAGCGGAAAGAAAGAATGACCATCGGATTCGATTAAGAGCTTTGGAGAATGTTAGTGCCCAGTTGCAGGCTGTAGGCTTTTCAGATGTTGCAATTAAAGAAGAATTATGGGGCTCAAAAGTCCTTAAATCCTGGCCCGTAACGCGTCATATGTTGACAGTCAAAATACCCACGATGCCTGTCTCGCTCGGCAATTTATTTAAAGCAACTGAGCAGGCAATTAATAGTCAGGATATTCCTGTGGAAAACAGAGAAACGATGCTCAGGAATCTTACAAATTGGGTGGTTGAAAATCGTTTTGACATAAACACTCTTGCTTAATTGATTCATTTGCCCAATGCGACCATCAAGGCTAAAGATTTAACCGTTTACGAGAACCCGACTTTTTGGATCGAGAAATGTCGGGAAAAAGGCGTTACTTTTTAATCCTGAAAATATTGATGATGTTTGGTTAATATTTGCAAGTATTTATTCAGTTGTATATTGGCTTATATATCCTAGGATGGAACCGAAAAATTCATTTCAAGAATGGAGATATAAAATGAGTGACGTAACAGCTAATTCCATTGCCGAAGCTTTTAAAAGATTCTGTTTAGCTCATGTAAGGCCCGTCTGTTTAGTTGTTGTAGGGAAGCCTGATGCAGAGCCTCTTGCTAGGCTCGACCGTAATTTTAAAATCTCCATTACTGGTAAAGGAAATGCAAGAATATATGTTAATGGCAACGCATTTGGGTCTAATTACCATGATGCCGCTTTGCAAACACGGCTATTAATCGCACAATTATCCCAAGTCGGATTTGATCCGATAGGAATGTATGTTAACAGGACCTCTCCTTTAGCCGATTATGCATCTCCAGCAGGCGAAGCTAACTATTTACAAGTGAAGATTCCCATTAATCAGGAATCGATGGATAAATTGCAGGAGGCTTATAAAGTCGCGTGCAATGCAGCCGACATTAAAGCTGCTTTGACTGATATCTGTCGCCGTGACACTAAATTGATAAGCTTTATTGATTTAAGATATCCATTTACTAGTTCAAGTAGTGGATCAAAACCATCGCGCGGTGGTCTTTATTTGCAACAGGACGGGAATAATTTGACTATTACAGGTCCTATGAACGACAAAATGTCATATGGGCATTCGCCGTCCCCTGATACTGAGGCGCTTGTTGAAAAATGGATAAGACATTTGAAGGCAGAGGGAATCGAAGCTAGGTCATCCTCCACTCGATTTGGCCAGCGTGATCGTGACGGCACACACTATTGTTTACATTTAGTGGCGTCATTGCCTGTTAGCGATGATTCTGTAACTAAATTAAAGGGAGTTCTTGCTGCCATTGCAGACGAAGAACGTAGGGTAGAGATAGCACAGGATTTGGGCAAACAGTTTACCGCCCTTGCCACCCATAACCCAGCATTAGCGGCGCAGTTGGTTGAGAGGCTAAGAGAAGATTTAGGACAACCGTTGACAGGGCAAGGGGCGCAATTAGTGGCCCAAAGATTTGGCTGACAGTTAGCCTTTAAATTGGCTCATTCGCCCCAACAACTGCGTTGCTTTGCGACAGCACTTGCATCGCATCAGCAAGTTCCGGGCGTTTCCGCATAACCGCGGCTTCGCCTTCATGAATGGCTTCTTCTGTGCGGTCGAATTCCAGTAAGCCAAAATGGCCAAGGCGCGGCGCGATATGCACGTCTGGCGGATCACCCGCAAGACGCGAGCGCGTGATACGGTCCTGCATGATATTCAGAGACGATGTCATGACGCCGAAAATACTCGGCCCGTCATAATCGCGGCGGAAGACACGGCGCGTCACACTATCCATTAACGACATTTTTGATTTCTGGTCGGTCTCTTCCAGCAACTGCATCAGGTCGAACCCTGCAGCCGTCGGAATAGTAGCGCCCACTTTTCTGGACTTGCCGATGATATCGGCGTTCAGATTAACCGCTATCACCATGTCGGCACCCAAAGCGCGGCAGGCCGCAACGGGCAGGGGGCAAACCAGTGCGCCGTCCGCCAGCCAGCGATTTTCAATTTTCACCGGCGGGAAAATACCGGGTAGGGAAAAAGAAGCGCGCATGGCTTCCGCCAGATCACCTTTCTGCAGCCAGATTTCGTGGCCGGTGACAAGGTCGGTAGTCATGGCGGCATAGGGAACCGGCAAATCCTCAATATTCACATGCCCCATATATTTGAGCATTTCGCCCATCAGTTTTTCGCCGCCGATGAGGCCGCCGCTGCGCAGCCGCATATCGAGGTAGCTGACGATTTTGCGTTTATTGAGGGACATGGCCCATTCTTCAAGCTCATCCAGCTTGCCAGCCAGATAGCAGCCGCCGACGAGGGCGCCGACGGAACAGCCGGTAATAATGTCGAATTCGAAGCCCAGTTTTTTGAGGGCCCGTAAAACGCCGATATGGGCCCAGCCTCTGGCCATGCCGCTACTCAGCGCCAGGCCAATTTTGCGTTTTCCGCCGCGTGCTATGGTTCTTTCGTTAGGCATAGAAGATTTCCTAAGCAGGTCGATTATAAGCTTCAAAAAACGCCATCAGGCTCTATGATAGGGCAAGATCATTACTCTTTCATTTAATATGGTAGTCGCCTTGTCGCAATCTTCGCCCGTTTCCCAAGAAAATCTGACTTTGCTGCAGCGCGGCAAACCCAAAACATCATGGGAATTGATGCAGCGGTTGCTGCGCACCTATTTATACCCCTACCGGCGTTCTTTTGTCATTGCGATGATTCTGATGGCGATAGCAGCTGCCATGCGCGGGCTTTTTGCCCATACGCTGCAGCTGATCTTTGACGGCGTCGACCAAAAGCTTGGCATGCCATACATGATCGGCGTCGCGGGCTTGATCGTCGGTCTCTTTTCAGTGCGTGGCATCACCACCTATACGCATAACGTCATCATGAACCGCGTCGGCCAGCGCATCGTCACCAATGTGCAGCAGGATATGTATGACCATATGCTGGGCAGCGATCTGGCGTTTTTTCATGCCAATGCTTCCGGGTCACTCACATCGCGCGTCATCAATGACGTCGCGATAATGCGCTCATCTGTTTCGGAAACTTTACTGAACTCTTTCCGCGGCGGGCTGGAATTTGTTTTTCTGGCGGGTGTCATGCTGTATCAGGACTGGCGTTTGTCAGCAGTGGTTTTTATTGTGTTCCCGGTCTCGGCTTATTACGTCGCGCGCATCGGCAAGAAGCAACGCAAGTTGTCGACCAATACGCAGGCGGCTACGGCCGATTTTTCTTCGCTGCTGAACCAGACTTTGCAGGGCATCCGCCATGTAAAGGCTTATGGCAATGAACTGAAAGAAAAAAACCGCGTTCATGATGTAACAGAATCCATTTACAGGCTAACGGTCAAAAGTGTGCGCATCGCAGCACTGACAGGCCCGGTGATGGAAGTCATCAGCAGCCTCGCAGTCTCGTCCGTGATTGTGTTCGGTTACTGGCAGGTTGAAAATCATTACAATACGCCGGGCGATCTGGTCGCCTTTATCGGATCCTTTGTGCTGGCTTATGACCCAATCAAACGTATGGGCAAGGTCAATGCGCAATTTCAGGCGGGCCTTGCCGCGGCAGAACGTATTTTCACTTTGCTGGATTTAAAACCGACCATTGTTGACCAGCCGAATGCCGCCGTGCTGGATGTAAGTGATTATACGGTTAGCATCGATGACGTCGTGTTCGCCTATCATGACGGCACTCAAGCGCTTGACCATCTCAGCATCACGGTGCCGCACGGCAAGACAGCGGCGATTGTGGGCTCATCTGGTGCGGGGAAATCCACTATCATCAACCTCATCCCCCGCTTTTATGATGTGCAATCGGGGCGGATTACAGTGGGCGGCCGGGATGTGCGGGATGTCACTTTGTCCAGTCTGCGCAGCAAGATCGCGCTCGTCAGTCAGGAAACCGCCCTGTTCGATGATACGGTGCGCGCCAACATCGCTTACGGCAAAACAGATGCTACGGCTGAGGAAATCGAAGCCGCCGCCGTCGCAGCTTTTGCCGATAGTTTTATCGCCAACCTGCCGCAAGGTTACGATACTATGGTGGGTGAGCACGGCGTTAAACTCTCCGGCGGCCAGCGCCAGCGTATCGCCATTGCACGGGCCATGCTGCGCAATGCACCGATTTTGTTGCTGGACGAGGCGACATCGGCGCTGGACAATGAATCAGAACGCGCGGTGCAGGCGGCGCTAAAGCACCTGCAGCAGGGACGTACGACAATCGTTGTGGCGCACAGGCTGTCAACTATCGTCGATGCTGATCAGATTGTGGTTTTGGAGCAGGGGCGCGTGGCAGAGCAGGGTACCCATACCGAGCTTTTGTCAAAACAGGGCGTTTATGCAAGACTATACGGGATGCAGTCGGACTAAGGCTTGATCCGTTCACATTCCAGAGAGGTACCCCATGTCATCTATGGAAATCACGACGATGGTCGGCTGTCCCCTGATGTGCACTTTTTGCCCGCAGGACCCATTGAAAAAAGCTTACGGTAAGGACAGCGACAAATATATGTCGCTGGAAAACTTCGCAACCATTCTCGGCAGAATTCCCAAGCATGTGCGGATTGATTTCTCCGGCATGGCGGAACCCTGGGCTAACCCTGATACTACCAAAATGCTGGAAATGGCTTTGCAGCAGGGGCGGTTGGTGGGCGTTTATACAACGCTCTACGGCATCACGGTCGAGGACTCGCAGCGTATTGTTGAACTGCTGGCGCAACATGTAAATCAGGTGGCTGTGCTTTGTCTGCATTTGCCTGACGATAATATGAACATGCGTGGCTATAAGGGCTCCGACGAATACAGGCAGGTATTTAAGAATGTTCTGACGATGGTTGCCAACGGCGCTTTCCCGATGGCAAAATTCCAGGCCATGACGATGGATAAATCCGGCCACGTCCATCGCGACCTGCAGGACATCCTGCCGCAATTGGGTCCGTGGAACGGCCATGCGCGGGCGGGCAGTCTGGAAAGGCAGGAGGTTGAAAAAACCGGCGCGCGCAAGGCGCCCTTCAACCATTTCCCGCTTTCCTGCGCCAGCACGCCTTTTTACGATCATAACGTCGTGCTTCCGAACGGTGACGTGGTTCTGTGCTGCATGGATTACGCATTGAAGCATATCGTTGGTAATTTGCTGCGCGACGATTATTGGAATATCTTCACATCGCCCGAGATGACAAAGATTCGCCTGGAAAACCAGAAACCCGAATTTTCCAAATGCACTTTGTGCAAAACATGCGAGAATGTGGTCAAACACAGGATGAATGAAGATGCGGCATGGCTGCCGGGAGAATATACTGTGCCGAATTAATATTCGGCGCGATTAAGAGAGGAAAGAGATTATGGCCAAAGGGCATTTAGTGCGGCGCGCGTCAGGGTGGATTCTTACCCTCGTGCTGGTTTACGTCGTTTTCATCGTGGCGCTTAGCCTGATGCAAAAACGCCTGATGTATTTTCCGGATGCGACGCGTTTTGTGCCTTCCGAATGGGCGCTGAAGGAGCTGGAACCGCTACCGGGTAAAACCGAGGACGGTTTGACCGTTACCAGTTGGTACCGGCCTGCGCAGGCGCGCGATAAATTCACGGTTGTATTCTTTCAGGGCAACGCCGGGCATCTGGGCTACCGCAATTATAAAGTGCGCCCATGGCTGGATGCCGGATATGGCGTACTGATGGTTGGCTATCGCGGCTTCGGCAATCCCGGTTCACCTTCCGAAGAAGGCTTATATATGGATGGGCAGGCTGCCATCAATGCGCTCCATAAACAGGGTGTGCCTGACAAGGCGATGGTGTTCTACGGCGAATCTATGGGTACAGGCGTGGCAACGCAGATGGCGACGGAATATAACGCCGCCGCCCTTATTCTGGAATCTCCCTATACCTCCGTGCCGGATGTCGGTGCGGACCGTTATCCGATGGTGCCAGTGCATTTCCTGTTGCGCGACCGCTATGACTCGCTGGATAAAATTAAAAACGTTCACATGCCTTTGCTGTTGCTGCATGGCGAGCTCGATCAGGTCGTGCCGATCAAATTCGGCAAAAAACTTTTTGCTGCGGCCAATGAGCCCAAGCAGGCTGAATTTGTGCCTGATGCCGGGCATAATGACGTCTATACTTTGCGTTCGCAGGAAGTCGTTTTAACATTCCTGGCGAAGCTGCCTACCGACCCGCTGCTCGACATCAAACCGGAAATTGAGAAACAAAGAACAGAATGAAACTGTCAAAAATATTCGGATTTGAAAACGATATGTTTGTGCGTGGGCTCGCCTTTATTGCGGTGGTGATGTTTTTTGCCATGGGACTTTTGCTGTGGAGTAATGCGCGCGAACAAAAGCGGGACGACGCTCCGAACTTCAAACATGCGGCGCTTTCCATTCAGCGCGGTGATGGTGGCTACGTTTCTTATAAAGTTGAGGTCGCCAGCACGGTTGAGGAGCAGATGTACGGGCTGATGTATCGTCACGAACTGGCGCCCGATGCAGGCATGATCTTCATCTATAATGCGGACCAGCCCATCAGCATGTGGATGAAAAACACCTATATCCCGCTCGATATGCTGTTCGTCCGGGCTGATGGCAAAGTGGTTAAAATCATTACTCATGCGCGGCCGCTTGATTTGACGCCCCTGTCATCCGGCGAGCCAATACGCGCCGTGATCGAATTAAACGCAGGCGATGCCGAGAAAAACGACCTCAAAATAGGCGATAAAGTGCTGTTTTCAGCTTTTTCCGGGCAGGGCGTAAAATAAACGCACAGCAGGGTTGCGGCAAGCCGTACTTTCCATTATCTGTAGGCGCTTCAAAGCGTCGGGGCGTAGCGCAGTCTGGTAGCGCATCTGGTTTGGGACCAGAGGGCCGCAAGTTCGAATCTTGCCGCCCCGACCAATTTTATCTTATCGGGTAGTGGCCCGAAGCCCCAAAACACAGTAAATCGACTTCGTCGAAATTCGAGCTCGTGACGAATAGGAGCGATAGCTTAAAAAGACAGCCTGTTGTTGTGGACGAGTTGCGCCCGTTGTGTCGTGGCGCCACCCGATAATTTCTGCTTTGCGCCGCTGAGCGAAAATGCTGCCGGCGCGGGCTCTGTGGGAACAATTGTTTGTGCCCCCTGAGGCTTTTTCATTAGCGCATGGGGATTGTGCCGCGCGGAGGAAGGTACTCTTTTAGAAGTATTATCAGGTTTGGTCAGGGGATCGTTTGCAAAGCCCGTTTTTTCTTGCTTGATGATGGCAGCGACCGACGCATCGATAGAGCTGTGTTTTAAGTCTTTTGCGATTGCATTTGCGACATCGGCTGAAAGTTTACTTTGATCTATGCCTGCAGTTGCTCCCGCCAGATGGGCAGCCAGACTACCATCGCTGACAAAAGCTTGGTAAGCCTGATTGAAATGCTGGTGATGAACGTCGTTTATAAATTGTAGATCCGTTTTCATTCTTTCATTCATTGTCGACATAACGACGCCGCTTGCTGTGGCGACGCATTGTGAATCCACATCACATCGTTTGAGTTTTTTAAGAACGGTAGCTACTTTAATGGTTGTGGCAGCTGCCATAGTTTGTGCCTGCGGATCACCTTTAAAATTTTTCCGAGCCTCACGAATGGCAATGTTAACAGCTGCTATCGATAAATAAATTCCGTCGATATCCGCGCGCGTTTCAGTCGTATTTTTTGTGTCCTGGGTGATGACAGAAGGGGTATCTTTTTCGCGCACAGTTTCAGAGCCGTTTTCATTTGCATCTGCCGCTGCCGCCGTTTGAGTGGGTATTATATGCTGGGCTTCCAGAATTTTGCGGAGCTCAGGATTTGCACTGCAGAGTGCCGTGACCAAAAGCTCCGTAATGTTTGAATGTGGGTCGAGGCCAGCCATTGCGCGTGCCTGGGCTTCCGGCGAAGAAAGCCGCTGCATATCCAAAAGCAACTGAGCGAATGTTTTCTGGCGGTCAGGCATGGGGGAGGCGCCAGCGGACGTATCCCCCAGAGGCATATCTTCCAAAAATGGATCAGAAGTCGGAGACATTAAATCCATCGCAATAACCGAACCCATTTAATCAGGCGCAAAATATCCATGAGGATTATAATTAATAAAGGCTAAGACACTCCTAATAGGGCGCGGCAATTCCCCCGGCTCTGGGCCCAGTATAGTTGCTTTTTGTCTATATATCAAAGACTTGAAATATTAACCAAATTCGGCCAAAACATGAGGCATACTATCACCTAACTTTTTCAGAGAGTGCCGATATGCGTGTACGTATCTATAAGCCGGCAAAATCGGCAGCGCAGGCAGGCCGCGCCAAAAATCATAGCTGGTTGCTGGAACCTGAATTGCTGACAGCGCGTATGCCGGAACCTTTGATGGGCTGGCTCAGCGCGGGCGACACTTACAGTGAAATGAAGGACCGCCTGCGTTTCCCAACAGCGGAAGAAGCTATTGCTTTCGCCGTGCGCAACGGCTGGGATTATGTGCTGGAACAGCCTTCCGAGCGCCGGATCAGCCCCCGTAATTACCTGGATAATTTCCGCATTACCCGTCCTGAGGATGAGGAAAGAAAGGCTTCTTCCTGAAGAAAAAGCCTGAAAACCGGCCTCTTTCTTGCGGAAACCAATTCTTAGTAACCCTGCCTCATGATGGCCCCAAGTGCCCGTAGCTCAGTTGGATAGAGCAGCTGCCTTCTAAGCAGCAGGTCACAGGTTCGAATCCTGTCGGGCACGCCATTAAAATAGGCTAGTTCAATCAATTAAATGCGGTGCTTCCTATTAGATTAGGTTATGCTTGCCGCAAACATCCGGCTAAATTCACTGACCAATTATACGCGAACTGATCGCAGTTTCTATGTGGAAGAAAAAGGAGAGTAGTAATTAACTATGGCAACAATTTTGTCTGAAAGCCGTGCCGTTGAAATTTTAACGCACCATTGTGATCCCAAAATATATCCTACCGAAGAAGAAATGCTGCGCGGTTTGACTGATATGAACAACCGCGAAGTGATTACTTCATTGCGGACTTTTCTGGGCAAAGTTATCGATGACGATTGCATGCCAGCGCCGCAGAAAGTGAAAAAATACTTTAACCTTTCCATTAGCAATGAAGAAAAGGCCGAAGCATTTATTGACGAAATTTATTGCGCAATTTCCGAATATCTTTTTGCCGATCAGGAATGATCAGCTAAAATGAGGCGGATGTTCCAATTGTATCCAGTAGGGGAAGCCAATAAAAATTAACCATAATATAAAGCTGGTGAGAGGGAATTGGCCGGATATTTAAACAGCAATGCTTGGTGATGCAGAGACGTGCAAACCAATGTATATCTCGATTAATAATGAAAAATAGCAATAGACAGTCTTTTGAAACTATTAAAAACGATTATAACATTGGGTCAATTGAGATATAGTTCGCAAGATTTCACAAAGAATAAATTAGCGAAATAATATGCCTCAAACATCTGAATATACACGCTTGCTGGCGCACGGTCTAGGTAAACCAGACCTTTACGGCGCAGAGCATGACTTTGCAGCGTTAAGGGATGCGGATTTGCAACTCAACGCCGAAGAAGTTGTTGCCCGCGCCCGAACTATTCGACGATCATTTTATAATTTGGCGCAGCCTGAAGATGATGTTACGGCACCTGAAGATGAGATTAAGGCTCTTGTCGAATCTGCCCATCGAACAAGCGCCACAAACAGGTTGTTTTTTTTTGAGACACTCGATTTTGTCAAAAGGCTGGCCGGCCACCAGCCTTCCTCGCAACGCTTCCGTGAAGCCTTTCAAAAAAAGACCACCGAGCAATATCTTGATGGCATCGAGCAGCAGTTTGAAGCCGGCAATCCTGCACCGCCAGAAAAGGCCGACTTCACAAAACGTTTGCAAGTGGCAAGAGCTGAAGAAAAGCCCGATTTTGACAAGCGTATGCGGACAGCGCAGGGTAAAGCTTATCAATCTTATGCCGAATCCCAACTTCGCAATTTACCTCAACCGTCAACCTCTTATCCAGCATCGCCTGCAGAAATTAAACAGGCTGCCGATAAAATCAAAAAAGATTTTGTTACAGGCCTCTCTCTTCTCGATCTCGATACGCAAGAACAAGAACGCAGAATGGGCGAATTCAATGGTCGTCTCAAAGAGGCGCAAGAGCAAGCGAATGGCAATACGGCTCGAGTTAGAATAAGCATCCTTCGTGACATAGAAGCGGGGAAAGAACCAAAACCTATAATCGTCGAGCAAGTTGAAAGAATAGCAAATCCCATTAAAGCGCAGTTTAAGGCGTCAAAAGAGACTCTTGATGAAGAAACGAGCACGGTAATCAAAGAGGTCACGGAATTTGCGAACAGATTATGCGGCGAAATAACGCTTTCGGATATTGAACGTGTAATCGGTAATCAATCTGCGCCGGATGATCCTCTAACTGATACACTGACATCATCCCAAATTATCAGCTTGATTGAAAAAGCGCGCAATTATTATGCGGGCAGCGGAAATATTGAGCCCGATATAGAAAAGAAGCTTTCTGTTCTTAAAGCCTTTTGTGGTCGTCAGGAGGCTCTTAGATCGCTGGAGAGGTTTGAGCAGATTCTAGAGCGGGAGGATCGATGGGCAGATCCTGATTCCCTGGTAGATCATGCCTCTAAGATACGTACAGATTATTTTGATAATGGCGGTATTATCAGTCCAGAATTAGAAAATCGTTTTGATAAAGTAGATAGGGAAGCCAGAAGACAAATAGCTGCAATACTATTATTTAGGCTGAAAAGGGGAGAAGTAGGCAGTAGCCCTGATGCGATCACAAAAATGGCCAATGATATACGCAGCAACTTCGCCGCGAGCGCACAAGAAACAGCAGAAACTTCGGGGCAATTGGCTGACCACGATTTAGAAAATGAAATTGAAAGGGCGGAAAAAGACGCTCATAAAAGTAAGGCTGAGGAACGGTTATCAGAATTAAGAGGCCCTGAGTCCAAAATATCAATTGATAGTCAAGGAACTTGGCTATCGGTGAGAAATGAGTTATGCGAGAATCTAAGATTGGCAGGGGAAACTGTCAATGAATCCCGCATTGATGCCGCGGGTCAGCGTGCATATCAACGCACAGTTGCTCGTGTGATTGAGCGATATAAGACACGTCCCCCCGAAAATCGTGCAAGTGCTCAAAGCGCTCTGCGTGCGTTGCTCATGCTAAGTGAAGTCAAGCTAGAATGTCCGGACGTCTTGTCCGCGGAGTTGGATGATTTGCGTGATGAGTTGGAGGCTGCAAAAGCTACTTTGCCTGCCAAATTCCCTAAGGGCAAACCCGGTAAAAAATTGACCACTTAACTAAGATGTGGCGGCAAAATCTTATCGAGATTCGACACATGGTCTCTAAAAATGCGTTCTAATTATATCCAGGGGAGACGCCATTCAGGTAGGGAGCCTGGTGCTACAAAATGCCCCTCTTTCTCCTGTGGCGTTGTTATCAACAATTTATCTTGTCGATTTAATTGTAACAATTACACTGGTTCCTGAAACAAAAGGTATGGCACTGGAGTAATCGGATAATGACCACGACCCTAACCTTGCCGAAATGGTACGATCTACATGTTCATTTCAGGCAGGGAGACCTGATAAAACCCCTCATCGAGCAGCATCTTCAAATGGGCTGCGCGGGGGTTGTGGCAATGCCAAACACGATACCGCCGGTTGCTAAAGTATTTGAGGATGAACCGGGCAATGATCTTAGCATTCAGGAATACAACAAGGCTTTATTAGAAGCCGGTGGAACAGCATTCAAAAATATCATCATTCCGCTTTACCTCACGGCCTCAACCACGCCGCATATGATTGAACGGGGAGCAAAAGGCGGACTCCTGAAATCGGCCAAATATTACCCACCGCACGCGACCACCAATTCCAATAAAGGCGTCGATTTATCATACTATATGGACAATGGTGTGCTGAAAGCTTTGCAAGATAACGGTGTTATCTTGAATGTTCACGGCGAAATTCACGGCCTTAAGGGCGAAGAGTTTTTTGGCCGCGAAACCAATGCCGAGGTCTCTTTTTACCGCGAAGTGGCCCCGCGATTGGTCGATAAGTTTCCGAACCTCAAAATAGTGACCGAACATATTACCAGCAAAGCAGGCGTTGAGTTTGTCCAGCAAGCCGGTCCCAATGTGGCTGCATCCGTTACACCGCAGCATCTGCTTTATACTATTGGGGATCTTCTGCAGGGATTGAAATACCATCTTTATTGCATGCCTCTCGTTAAGTACGAAGATGATCTGGAGGCTTTACGGAAGGCCGTTACTTCTCCCGACAACATTAAATTCTTTGCAGGAACCGACAGCGCGCCACATGCCGTGAAAATTACGTCCTGTTGTGGGGCGGCAGGTTGCTATACAGGGGGGATTGCGCCGCAACTTTATGCCGATGCGTTTGAGAAAGCTGGAATCGATCTGGGTGGCCCCAGCGGGCAAGAGGCTTTCAAGAAATTTCTTTGTCTGAATGGCCCAGCCTTTTACGGTCTCGTAGTTTCTACGGAAACTTTTATTCTCACCAAAGAACCTCAAGAAATCGGCCTAGTCCGTACGCCATCGGGAACTATAACGCCGCTGCCAATCGGCATGCAATCGACGCCAGCAACGAAAACAACTTTACCATGGACGGTAAGATAGTCGGTAATAAAGTTAGCTAATAGTCTGGAAGTGTCCGCTTCAAGCGGCATTTCAATGGTCGGCGAGAATGCCTGTTGCGGAAAAAATTGAGAAGCACAATAGAGACAAACTCAATTCCTATTACTCGGTCACATCCACTGCGCTACGACAAAAGTTTGTTAGGTCAGCTCGATACTCCCATCCCAGCACACAATGGCATGCAGCCTGCACATTTGTCCGTCTATGCGTGCCTATTAGTGCTAGCCTGTTCCTTCAAGTAAAAGGTCAGTGAAACGCTGAAGGCCGCCCCCCATATTCGCCGCGGCGCTCTTGATGTTGCATTCTAACCAAGGAACGTAATGCCCTCGCGGCAACCCACCCTACAATCCGCTACATCAGATGGCCAGAATCCCGGCATCAGATATTACCACATTGCGTTCATCGCAATAGCGTTAGGAGCAGTGTTGTTGCTCGACGCGGTCACACCTCTCGCGCTGTTGACAGGAATTCTCTACATTCCCCTCATCTATTGCAGCCTATGGTTTTTCCGCCCGCGCACGGCCTTTGTTTTCGCGGGGATTGCCACAATCTTGACGGTCATCGGATATTTTATATCTCCTGCGAGCAATGGCGTCCTCTGGATAGGGATTCTGAACCGCGTACTAACGATAGCGGCGCTATGGTTCGTAGCCCTTCTTGCCTACATGCGCCGCAAAGCAGATCACCGGATTCGGGAACAAGCGGAAGCTCTAGCCGATATAGACTATCTCTACCGTCAGTTGGTTGACGGTCTGATTGGCTTTGGCATCTACAGGATCAGCCCTGAAGGAGTGGTGGCCAGCTGGAGCAAGAGCGCGGAGCGCATCAAGGGCTATACGGCCGAAGAGATCATCGGCCAGAAATTTTCGAAATTTTATACCGAAAAAGATTGTGCAGCCGGCATTCCTGAACAGGCTTTGGCAGCGGCCGCAGCAACCGGGCAGTATGTCGGCGAAGCCTGGCATCTCCGCAAAGATGGCAGCGGCTTTATGGCAGGCATCACCATCTACGCGCTGCACAGCCTGCAGGGAAAGCTGGTCGGCTTTTCTTATGTCACGCAGGATATAACCGAACTCAAAAAGATAGAGAAAGTCGCCGAGGAACGGGCGGAAGCTTTGGCCGCCATCGACCATCTTTATCGCCAGCTGGTGGACGGCTTGCAGGGGTTCGCCATCTACAGGCTCAGCCCCGAAGGGTTGGTAGAAAGCTGGAGCAAGAGCGCCGAACGTATGAAAGGCTATGCTGCCAATGAGGTTATCGGGCAGAACTTTGCGAAATTCTATACCGAAAAAGACCGCGCGGCCGGCATCCCCCAACACAAACTGAAAACGGCGGCAGCATTGGGGTTATTCTCTAGCGAGAGCTGGCATGTCCGTAAGGACGGACGGCGGTTTATGGCAGGCGTTGTCATCTATGCTTTGCGCGACCCGCAAGGAAAACTGGTCGGATTCTCGAATATCACGCAAGACATAACCGCGCGCATGAAAATAGAAAAAATCGCGGAGGACTATCTTGCCGCGCTGACGCGCAGCAATCAGGAACTCGATGATTTTGCCTACATTGCATCGCATGATCTGAAAGAACCGCTGAGAGGCATAAGCACCAATGCGATCTTTCTGAAGGAGGATTATGCAGAAAAGTTGGATGAAGAGGGTTTAAAGCGGCTTGATCGCATGGCCTATCTTTGCGAGCGCATGGAGCAACTGGTGAACGACTTGCTCTATTTTGCGCGGATCGGAAAACAGGAATTGGCTGTGAAAGAGACCGACCTGAACGCGGTCATCAAAGATATCGAGTTGATGATGGAAACACTGCTTCTCGAAAGAAACGCCGTAATCACTATTCCCAAACTGCTGCCAACTATTTCGTGTGACGCGACGCGTGTTACCGAAGTGTTTCGCAACCTGATTACCAATGCGGTCAAATATAACCGCAGCAAGGACAAATCGGTTGAAATCGGCTGCGTGGACAGAATGGAAGATAAATCAGGAACCGTAGCTAGCCGCGTGTTTTATGTCAGAGACAACGGCATCGGTATAGACAAGGAATATCAGGAAGAAGTGTTCACTATATTCAAGCGCCTTAACGAGGAAGAAGGCGACGAGAAAGGCACGGGCGTCGGCCTTACCTTCGTACGCAAGATTGTCGAACGCCACGATGGGCATATATGGGTCGAATCCGAACCCGGTAAAGGCAGCACTTTTTATTTCACCCTTAATGATGGAGTGGCAACATGACCAACGAACTTTCCCTTATACTTCTTGTCGACGACAGCCCTGATGACCATGAAGCAACAGTGCGTAGCTTCAAGAAAAACCATCTCGTGAATCCTCTTCATTGGTGCAAAAACGGCCGGGACGCGCTCGATTTTGTGCTGCAGGAAGGTAGCCATGCCGGAAGCCCTCAGTCACTGATACCCTCTCTCATCTTCCTTGATCTTAATATGCCGGGTATGGATGGCCGAAAGGTGCTGAAAGCTCTTAAAGGTGATGCGCGCAGCAAACAGATTCCTATTGTCATTCTTACGACTTCGGCAGCCACAGAAGATATCGAACAGTGCTACGCGCAAGGAGCCAGCACCTACATCCAGAAGCCGGTTAATTTTGAAGGATTGGTAAAGGCTATAGGAACAATGAAAGATTATTGGTTTGACATAGCCCTACTGCCAAAAGGGGCACCCCATAATGCTGGCAATACGGGGGAGCAAATCTATCCCATGTTTAAAGGGTAGCTTTAGTCTTTAGGAAAGGGAGATAGGCGGATCGTGCATAGATAATCAACGATTATCAGCACAGTATAACTGATTTAAGAAAATTATCGAGGCAAGTGGCTGACGATTAGCTCGGTAGATGACAGGCTGGAGTGTGGCGGCCCTTGATCATCGCATTTAAGAAAAATGAATTTCCAGTTTTTCCAAAGGTGAGTTGTTTGCGATTTTAAGGGCAGGGTAATTCTAAAACCTTCTGATTCATCTGTTTGTTTCACATTCATCTCGATAAAGGAAAAATTCTGTTCCGGGCCTTTGCCAAATTTATGGCCATAGCCTTCAAGAGTAATTGTCAAATCATCCGGTCCGGCAACCGTTTCCCCGGGCAGCAAAATAATTGACTTATCAAGCTCAAATTTCTTTAAAGTTTCCACTTTTCCTCCAGCAAAACAAAAGCCTGACAACAAAAGGCCTATGGTTAAATAGATTGCGAACTTCACTGTTGATCTCCGTAACAGAGCCGTCGATTTGTGGTGGAGTTCTACGAAAACTCAATACGTCCCTAAAATGCATGCCGACTGTATCTAGCATAGGACTTTAATATTTACTATAAAGCATGATGCTTACTGACCAGCAAACCCAACTTAAAAAAAGACTGCAAGAAATTGCTTCTCAGGAAGATAATCAAATCATCTATTGCAAAGAGTGGTTGGGGTATTTTCCATACGGAGCATATCATTGGATCGAATATAAGGGCAAAGATATTACCGATCAAATTTCGAAAGACATTCCCGAATGGGAAGGAAAAGATCTTTTGGCTTTAGAAGAGGTGGGATTCCTGAAAAAAGTAAACGAATGGCAAAATCCTAAAGATGAAACGGAGAGAAAAATCACCTATAGAATTTATTTTGAATCTTTGTAGGTGGCGCTCTCTATGACTTATCTTCCAGCTATCACTGATGCGCCCCAAGAGCGCACCAGTGTGCCGTAGCGTAAAGTGATTATGCTGCCGTTTCTTTTACCGTGGCCGAGCCGCATTGCTTAAGCGCCATGATATCGATAGCTTTGCCGGTTTCCAGCAAAGATTTCATGCTGGAGAGCACAAGCGGCCAACCGATAACAACCTTGGTGGCCATAACCGAGCCGGGCTTGAAATCGCCGTGGATGACATTGAGGCGCACCAGGTCCTGGACGGTATCGATTTCAAATGTGACTTTGGAATCGTCCGCTGTGTCGGCGGGGTCGGCCCAGGTCAACACAAGGCGTTTCGGCGGATTGCTTTCCAGTACTTTGCCGATAATTCTTGCGCTGCCGCCTTTGCCATCCGCATGTTTCCAGTCGGACCCTTTTTTCCAGTCAGAAATATTGTCATGCCCCCAATATTGGCGTGTAAATTCCGGATTGGTAATTGCGGCCCATACTTTTTCAGGCGTGCTTTTGATATAAGTCGTGTAGATAAAATCAGCGTTAGTCATCGTTACTCTCCTCTAGTGCTTGTTTCAGGTTATGAAGCGCCTGAACCTGCTTGCGCTCAAACTTGCCAATCCAACGCGTATAGATTTCGTTGATCGGAACCGGGTTGAGGTAATGCAGCTTTTCGCGCCCCTGTTTTGCCGTAGTGACGAGGTTCGCCTCCTCCAGCAAAACAAGATGTTTGGTCACCGCCTGACGGCTCATGTCGTGCCCATCGCAAAGCTCACTGAGCGTCAGCCCGTTTTTCTTGCGCAGCCGGTCCAGCAATTGCCTGCGGCTGGCATCGGCGAGGGCTTTGAACACTTTGTCATCATGAGTAACCATGCCGCCATTATATGCAACCAAATGGTTGCATGTCAAGCTAAAAGAAATCGATGCCTAAACAACAAGTTTATCGCCAGTGATGATGTCCCCAATGGCCGTCGCCGCCATGCCATCCACCGTAACCTAAATTAAAGCCAACGGCTGGGCCGTAATATTCATAGGCAGGCGGATATTCATAATAGGAATAGCAGCATTGATAAGGCGCAACGGCCATGGGTTGCGGCGGAGGCAGTGGATACGGTTCAACAACGCATGCACTTAAAGTAAGTGCAGTCATTGCTAAAAGAGCGCCGGTTTTTATGTGCTGCGAATGAGCCATTGCTGCCTCCTGAAGAGCAGCCAACTCAAACAGCATTTTCATAAAAAATCAGTCCTGAACAAGGTGATTACAAGACCAAACATATATAGTCTTTATGATGCTTGACCTGAACGCTTCTCCTGTCATGCTGTAGCTGCTAGTTCCTGAGATTTAAGGGGTTGCAGTGTCAGCCAGACCTTCTCTTGAATTCTTTTTCTTTGATGCCGGTGGCGGCCACCGCAGCGCGGCAACGTCTTTAAAAAAAGTAATCGCGGAGATTTATCCCGGCTGGGACGTAACTCTCGTCAATCTACAGGATTTACTGCGGCCAATTGATCCTTTTCATCGCCTGCTGAATATTGAATCGCAGAATATCTATAATCAGGCGCTAAAAAAAGGTTTCACCTACGGCGGCACCGCCATCCTGACAACTTTGCAGACGGGCATTCGTTATTACCGCCCCAAGATTGAGGAATTGCTACGCCGCCATTGGGCGCAATCTGCGCCGGACATGGTTGTATCGCTGATACCCAACTTCAACCGTGTCATGTTCAATGCGCTGCGCGCTGCGCGGCCTGATGTACCCTATGTTACTATCATGACCGACATTGCCGATTGCCCGCCACATTTCTGGCAGGAACCGCAGGAACAATTTTTGATTTGCGGCAGCGCCGTTGCTGTGCAACAGGCGTTTAGTGTTGGTTATAACCGTGACCGGGTTTATCAGACCTCCGGCATGATTTTAAAGCCCGGTTTTTATAAGCCGGTAACGGTTGATCGCCGCCAAAAACGGCAGGAGTCGGGGCTTGATCCAGACCTGCCGACAGCCTTGATCATGTTTGGTGGTAATGGTTCGCGCGATTCAATCAAGATACTGGCGCGGTTACGCAAGGCGGGTCTGAATGTGCAAACCATTGTGATGTGCGGGCATAATAAAGTATTGCAACGCGCCTTGCAAAAATACCCTGCCTGTCACGCCGTGGGATTCACCGAAAATGTCGCCGATTACATGGCGCTGGCGGATTTCTTTATCGGCAAACCGGGACCCGGCAGCGTCAGCGAGGCCCTGCATATGGGACTGCCGGTTATTATCGAGGAAAGCCTGCGTACGATGCCGCAAGAACGCTATAACGCCGTCTGGGTTCGGGAAAATGGATTGGGAATAGCGGTGCCGAGCTTTAGTGAGATCGCTTCCGCGGTTGCGACGATGTTAGACGGCGAAACTCTGTCGCAATTGCGCCGCAAGGCTTTAGCGCTTAATAACAGGGCGCTTTATGAAATTCCTGACATGATGGCCGATATTCTGGAGAAAGAAGGGGTTGTGACGTCGCGTGAAATTCTCTCTTCTCAAACTTCTCCGCAGAATGCATATAAGGTAAGTCCTTCCACCTGATTTGTATCTCCTGTGAGCCATCAACCAAAATCGAAACCGAAAGCCGTCGCCTGCGCCGAATGGGTTTTATGGACCTGGACCGCATGGACTTGTGTATTCGGCATTTATCATACCTGGCTCAGCATCCCTGAATATGAACAGCAATTGCTGGAACAATCGCAAGGTCTGATTTCGATAGCGCCTGACATGATTATGAAGCTGGCGGTTGCGGTCTATGCTTTGGTTCTGGTGCTGTCGATATGGATTATCATCGAAATCGGCAAAGGCAAGCATTGGGCGCGCAGCAGTTTGCTGTGGGGCTTTGCATTCCAGATCTTATTCATGTTTTTCCCGCCTTATCATGGCTTTTCCGAATATCTGGCGGATATCCCAGACGTCGGTTTGCAGGCAGCCTCACTGTATTTGCTCTACACAAAGCCGGGCCGCGACTGGTTTCCGAAAAAATAATTCCTCTCATTAGAGAATCAATTTTCGATTCAAAAAATTTAATCTGTCAATGCTTGCTGCCGTTTTATTGGTTAAAAATAGTTTAACGATGTGCTTGCCTTTTTACTGAGTCGCATGTTCAGCTGAACTTGTTCCTTTTCCTGACTTGTTTCGGGTGTGTCGTGAACGAGAAATTTGCCGAACTGGGCGCCCCGCGCCGCATATGGGCCATTGCTGCCATCCATGGTGACGTTGATCGCCTTGCGACTTTGCATGACCATCTTGCCAGCCGCTTTTTGGTTCGCGACCGCATCGTTTATATGGGTAATTACCTTGGCGCCTATCCCGGCGTTGAAGCGCGCCATAACGCCGCAGTGATGGACGAAATCCTGGCTTTCCGCGCCGCATTGCTTTCCAAAACCGGTATGGAGCCGTCGGATATTATCTATCTGCGCGGCCCAGCCGAAGAAGCGTGGCAACGTTTACTGCGCCTGCAGTTTGCGCCTGTGCCCCTGCAAACCCTTGATAAGCTTATGGCGTCAGGCGTTGAAGCCTATCTGAAACTGTACGGCGTTAGCATCAATGATACCAAGTCAATGGCTCGTGCAGGCAGCATGGCAATCACCCGCTGGACTAACCAGCTGCGTGCTTTGCAACGTATGACACCAGGACATGAAGCCCTCGTTTGCAGCATGCGCCGTGCTGCTCTGGCTCAGCCCGTTGGTTCTCAGGAAAAGACCCTTTTTGTGCCAGCAGGATTTGATCCTTCGCGTCCGCTCGAAGATCAGGGCGAGGCTCTGTGGTGGACGCCCGCGACATTCCGTTTGTCTGGCCGTGCGCAGAGCTTCTACAGCCGTATCATTCGCGGGTTTGACTCGGTCAATAACGGCGCCGTGCTGGACGAAGGCGCAGTAACTCTTGATGCTGGTTGTGGTCGCGGCGGCCCCTTGATGTGCGGTAGCTTCACCGCAGCGGGTAAGCTCAGTGAAATTATTGCCGTCGGCGGTCAGGGCTTGCTGGAAAGCGCGCCCTATGAGCGTGAGGCAGCGAATGACTACTGTCATACCGAAAGCACTTCGATCATCCGCAAATCGGCACAGGCGGTACCCGGTTATGAGCCTGCTTATCGCACTGCTTCGGCTTAAACAATCAAACCAGCTGCTGTCTTTCGAAATGCAGCATCAACATCTTCCATCGATGCGTTGATGCCGAGCGCGTGCAGGGATGTCACGCCAAACTCCGGCAGGCCGCAAGGCACAATGCCGGAAAAATGCGACAGCTCCGGCGAAACATTGAACGACAGGCCGTGATAAGTCACCCAGCGTCGCACGCGCACACCGATAGCCGCGATTTTTTCTTCTACTCCGTCATGTGCCACCCAGATGCCGATGCGCCCGTCACGCCGTTCACCTGTCACGCCTAATTCCTTGAGTGTGCGAATAACCCATTCTTCCAACCGCCAGACATGCTGACGTATATCCTTGTCGCGTTGGCGCAGATCGCATAGTGCGTAAATAATGCGCTGGCCGGGACCGTGATAGGTATAACGCCCGCCGCGCCCTGTCTCAAACACTGGAAAGCGCGAAGCGTCTTTCAGTTCGTCAGCCGATGCGCTGGTGCCCGCTGTGTAAAGCGGTGGATGTTCCAGAAACCAGAATAGCTCCGGTGCTGTCCCCGCCTCGATCGCTGCAGCCCGCGCTTCCATAGCTGCCAAAGCCTCAGGGTAGGGAATGGGGGCAAGGGCGCTACGCCATTCGGCATCCGGCTTTTCCAAGGCTATTTCTGCTGTTTTCATGGGTTTTATTATAGAGCCACAGGCAAAATACGCCAGCTTGCATCGCAACTTGATTAATGCCCTGAAAATGGGTAAAGCCCTGTACCTCCAATGTTACGGTATGCGGTCGTGGCGGAATTGGTAGACGCGCAGCGTTGAGGTCGCTGTGGGAGAAATCTCGTGGAAGTTCGAGTCTTCTCGACCGCACCATTTTTATTCACAAGTTCTATCAATGGGTTGCAAGGTACCAAAAATTGGCACTTCGCTTATCCATTGAAGCAACTCATCTTTTTAGTTCGAGTCAGGTGAGGGTTAAATTGATCGGAGAGAATTGCTGAGTAGTCTACGGGCAAGTTCCATCAAGAAGCACTGTCTGGCAATGATTTCCATACTAGGTTGAACAAGGCACGCATGGAATCGGCAATTTTTTCATTCCGAATAATTACGCCGCCAACTGGCGCGCTGGTGGAATAAAGCGCGACATTGTCGGCATAGATCTGCACATCCATGCGGAAGTCATAGGCTTCATCACCAATAAATTTGACGGTGCGCAGGGCTTTCGCATTGCTGCTCCATTCGGGAATGGATGCCGCCGTTCGGTGTGTAATACCGCGGTACCACGAACCGTTTTTAATACGCTTGGTAATAAAGGATTTGATTTGCGGATACAGGCGCATAAAATCGGTTCCTGATGAGAAGCTGAGAATATCTTTTTTGACATCGCTCGCAAATTTCAGCTGCAGCAAAATATCATTATGCACTTGCCGAAAACCTTGCTGGCCTTCGAAATAAAGTATTTCCATATCTTTTTTCTGGCCACTGATTTTGCTTAACAACGGAACGACTTGTTCCAAATCCTCGACCAGTTGTTTTTGCCGGAACAAAATCGCTTCGGGAGCCTGCGCAAAGAAACGAAAACGGCGACCGACTTTGACTTTAGTCAGAAAACCGCGCTGGGTGAGACGCTTGGTGGTCATATCAACCGTACTGCGAATGACGCGTGTTTCCTTGACAATTTCATGGATAAAAAGTCCGTCTTTATTGGCAAGGCAGGCCAAATAAATGCGTCCCTCGCGGTTTTTCAAGCCGAGGCGGCTTAGTAAGTCAATGATATCTTTGTACATTTATATACCTCCACCAATAATATAACATAAAAAATGTTATTTTGTGCATATATTTACATAAATATATGTTTATTGCCATTTCCATAATGAATTCGACAAGGAGATATCAAATGATTGAATTAGGTGGGTGCCGAATTTACCGTCCGAAGGATTACGAAAGCCATTATGTAGGAGTAGAAGATTCAAGCTGTTTTTATTTTTCTCCTTTCTCGTTGGATGATCTGGCGCGTGATGTGAAACAAGCTGGGCAATCTTTAGTGGCGCGGATCGTGCGAATTGAAGTGCGCGATACTGAAGCTGATATGCATGCGCATGCAGGCGCTACGATTGTTTATATCGCTTTTGGTTCCGGCGTTTTTAAAACCATTGAAGGCGATGTGCCAGTCAGAGCTGGCGACTGGGTTTATGTGCCGCCACATGTGCCGCATCTCAGCATTGCGGACAAAGGCACAGTAATGCCTGAAGTGGGTATTTATATTGGTGAGCCGGACGATCCACAGAAACTTTATCCTGTAACAGCGAAAGCTAGTATCCAACCCTAATTCTGCCGAGAGAGCCGGGAATATGGCCGAGGACTGGAAGCATGACCGTGCTTATTTTCAATGTGCCGGATAACAGTGAGATCGGCTATTTATCGCCCGTGTTTAGTCGTCCAAACCTTCTTTCCTCTCATTGGGTAGCATATGGTAAAGAATCTGTATATCTTTCCTAAAATCTGTTCGAATGACGTCAACTAGCCCGCACCATTTTCTATTTCCCTTTTCGGTTCCAACCGCAACAGGTTCAGCCGTGACTCTTTCCGAAACCATGACTGCCGAGCAATTGCATGCAGCAGCGCTTGACCAGCATCGTGCTGGAAATTTGCCGGCGGCAGCGCAGTTTTATGCGCGTGCTCTGGCGGTGCAGCCAGACTATGCGCCGTCCTTGCATATGTATGGCACGCTGGCTTTTCAGCAGGGCGACCTGGCAACGGCTTTGCCCCGCCTGAAACGTGCCGTTGAATTGGGTCATCAAACGGTAATGGTTTGGTGGCATTACGGATGTGTCTTGCTGGCGGCTGGAAAGGCCGCGGATGCAGTAACCGCTTTTCAATCTGCTTTGCAGCAACAACCGGGTGACGGTGAGTTATTGTTGAATTTAGGTGCTGCCGCGCATCAGGCAGGGCAGGGTGATGTCGCAATTGCAGCTTTGCAGGAAGCAGCGGCAAAGTTGAATAACGCGGCGACTTATTATGCACTGGGACGGTCGCTGCAGGAATTCGGCCAAGCCGCCAATGCAAGGGCAGCTTATGCAACTGCTCTGAAACTTGACCCCACTCATGCCGATGCAGCGCTGAACGTCGGAGTGCTGGCGCATGATACGGGCGATCTGCCTGCCGCTGCCGCGCTTTACCGGCAGGCGCTGGCGGCGCGGCCGGCGATGACCAAAGCTGCTATAAATCTTTCTGCTGCTTTGCAGGATATGGGTGATCTGGACGGCGCTATTAATCTGCTGCGGCAAATTCTGGACCGCGATCCAAAGGAAATTGAAGCCTGGAATAACTTGGGCGCTGTTCAGCAGCGTCTTGGTGAGCATGCGGCAGCTGAAAAATCCTACCGCGCGGTTTTGACTTATGACCCGCTGCATATGGTAGCAATGGATAATCTGGCGTCGTCGCTGCGGCGGCAGGGCAAGAATGAAACCGTGCTCGATTACCCTAAAATGCTGGTGCAACAAAAACCTGAAGCACCGCAGGCATGGCTGGCCTTGGCGCGCGCATTGGAACGCGAGGGAAAATATGAAGATGAACGGGCGGCCTTGCAGAAAGCGCTACAATTACAGCCAGACTCCGCCGCTGTGCATGACATGCTAGGTACTGTCGAACAATTATTAAAAAATCTGCCGCAGGCTTTCGCGCATTACCGCAAGGCCGTTGATCTTGCGCCGCATGATGTTGATTACCATATTAATCTCGCGCTGATCGCCGTGCGGCTGAAAGATTTCAAAACGGCTTTACCGTTGTTGGATAGCGTCCTGGCGGCTAACCGTTTTGATCAACGCGCGATTGCTTACCGCGCCTTGGCGCTGCGGCTGGCGGAAGATATCGCTGCGGCAGATTATCTCATTAACCCGGAAATAGTGACGACGATAACAACTATTCCGGTGCCTGCAGGGTATAGCGATCTGCCTTCCTTCCTGAATATGTTGGTAGTAGATTTGCGCGCCGTCAAAGGACGCGGCTGGTCGCCTTACGGTCAGAGTGTGCGTGGTGGCAGCCAAACCGACAATATGCTGTTTGCGGAAAAAGCGCCCAGCATTCAGGCTTTCCGTCAGGTGCTGGATCAGGCGATTAAGAACTATCTGCAGGAGCGCAAGCGTGATGACAATCACCCGTTTCTGGCAGCACGCCCCGAACGCCTGCATTACCGCAGCTGGTCGGTGATTTTGAAGCAGGGTGGTTATCACATTCCACACATTCATCCCGGTGGTTCGATCAGCGGCGTATTTTATGCCGCCGTGCCGGAATTGAAAAATCAGGAAGGCTGGTTGGAACTGGGCGTGCCTGGGATTGAAGTGGATTTGCCAGCCGCACCACCCACATTGCGTGTCGAGCCAAAGCCGGGGCGTCTGGTTTTATTTCCGTCCTATATGTGGCATGGCACCCTGCCTTTTTCCGGCGAGGGCGAGCGCATCACTATAGCCTTTGATATAGTACAGATTTAGTGTTCGTTTATGGGCTACTACTAATTTTGTTTGGTCCAGACCCAAAGAATACTTGCATCTATTTAAAATAATACATAGAAATCCCCATTCTTTGTTTGTGGGGGCCCGGTACAGTGACTGAAAGTAACGCGTTTATTATTAGCCGTGTGTTCGATGCGCCGCGCGATCTTCTCTATAAAGCATGGACCATTCCTGAATTAATGGCCAAGTGGTGGGGCCCGAAAGGCTTTACCGTTCAGATATCAAAGCTCGATCTGCGCCCCGGCGGCGTTTACCACTATTGCCTGCATGCGCCCGATGGCAAAGCTATGTGGGGCAAGTTTACCTACCGCGAAGTCGTTGCTCCGGAAAAGCTGGTATTCGTTAATTGCTTTTCCAATGAAAAAGGCGGCATGACGCGCCATCCTCTCAGCGCGAACTGGCCGTTGGAAATGCTATCGACCATTACATTCGCGCCGGCTGAAGGTGGAACAAAACTTACCATAAAATGGGAAGCCCTGAATGCCACCGATGTAGAGTGCCAAACTTTCAACAGCAGCTTCAAAGATATGGAACAAGGCTGGGGTGGGACTCTGGATCAACTGGCCGCGTTTTTGAAGCGGTAAGAAATGTAGTGAGAGCTACGCCGGAATGACGCGTGTTGCGAATCTCTTTGCGTGGAAAAACGCCGAACAATAAAAAAACGCCGCAGCGTTGCCGCCACGGCGTTTAATGGACTTCAAAAAGCTTAAGCTTTTTTGATGTTCACGGCAGCTTCGCGGCCATTCTTGCCCATGCTCATTTCGAACTCAACAACTTCGCCTTCGTTCAGACCGGGAAGACCAGCCTTCTGTACTTCAGAGATATGAACGAAAACGTCTTTGCTTGCACCGTCTGGAGCGATAAAGCCAAAACCTTTGGTCGCATTAAACCACTTCACTGTTCCACGCATGTTTCTTACGTCCTTTATCCTAATCGGTCCTTTGGGTATACGGACGGACCGCTTTATCCGGCAAGTTGTCGTAAAACAACTTGCAAACGTCATGGCGCAACTTGTGGTGAATCACAAGCCTAATTCGGCGAATTTTGTCATTTTTGTGCCGAACCGTGCCCTAAACCACAGGAGTAGGCAATTTTATGTGATTTTTCAGCACACTAGATAGTATGACATGAACAGTACTTATTGCTTTTTGACATCTGCCGCAGCAGTTTTATCGACAGGCTCATTCACTTGTAGGAGATTTTTATGTTCAAGAAAGCAGTCCTTGCCCTGTTCCTGTGTCTGGCACTAGACGCCTGCGCCAGTGATAAGCCGCGCGTCATTCAGGCATCAAACGATATGACGGCTATCCATCTGACCTCCGGCATGGCAACGCAGGTCGAAATTCCAAACGGTCGCCACGTGCGGTCTGTCGTGGTTGGTAATCCCTCGCTGGTCACTGCGGATCATGACAGCGATGTTGTCAGCCTTGTGCCAAAAGAGGGAACCGGTGAAACCAATCTGATCGTGCGCGCAGCCGACGACAGCGGCGAGGTACAGGTTTACCAGTACAAGGTTATTGTGCAGGGTCGGTAAATCGCAGGATCATTTGTCGGGCTTTAAACTTTAACCTGCAATATATCGATACTCTGCGTGATAGTTTATTTTTTGGGGTTTCTGGCCCATCATATATTCATAGATGCTTTCCAGCTTGTCTGCCTTCACGTTTCCATTGGAAGTTTTCTCTATCTGCGCGGCTGCGGCTGGAAAGGCATCGGCTACTAAACCATTTGCCTGTGCGTTATAAAGTTTAATACCCCTGATGGCGTGATCGCCTTCGTCACCGGAGCCAATCTTAATTTCAGGCTGTTCCGATTGTGAAGATGAAGGGGTAGCCCCGTAGCCGTAAATCGTTGTGCTGGCACCTATCCTTGCTGAAATAGCTTTAGGGTCAATACCATGGCGGCATAGATATATGGCGCGTGCTGTATAACTTTCGCCCAGAACCATTTTCTTATGCAGGCCATTGATTTCTACACCACTACCAAGATTTTCATTTTTTGATATCTCATAGGCGTCGATCGCTCCGGTGTTATTTTTGTAATCAATGGCGTGGACTTCGACATCACCACTACGGCATGTAACTTCTTTGATTTTTTCAAAACCCGTCTTGTTAACAACATCAACATTGTCTAAAAATGTTTTTTCGGATGACAGGCGCCAATTACCGAAAAAATCCGGTTTTCCAAAAATGCCTGTTATTGCTTCATCGCATGTGGGTGCCTGAAACTGCTGTTTATCTATTTTCAGAACAGCGCTTATATCATCTTGATGGCAGACAAACTTTGTGGGAATTCCTAAACCGTAGCCACCAGTTGCAGTGCCGTTAATGCCGTCGTTTGTGCGAGAAGTCTGAAGATAAACTTGATGCGGGTTCAAAGCGCCAGCGACCATTATACCGCACGCTGCCAATATAGCCGTTGCGCTCAGCCCTGATGACAAGGTGAATTTTTGATTCATAATAACTTCCCCAATATGTATTTTCCAAGTGGCGCATTTTAACAGTTAGCAGCGAAACTAAAAAGGCAAAATAATAGAGGTATGGTTAATTCAGGTGTTTTTTAAGATTTTAATAGCTTCTAACGCCAAATCTTGACTGGTGGCGATGACGATCGTGCCGCTATACTCTCTGCTGACGGGCCTGCCCTGCCAATCTGCAATATAGCCGCCAGCGCCGGTGATAATCGGCGCTGCGCCAGCGACATCGTACAGAGCGAGGCATTGCTCGACGATCAGATCGCACCAACCCATAGCCAGTAAGCCGTAAGCATAACAGTCGCAGCTATATTGCGTCAGCTTGGCGGTGCGGCACAGCGTCAGAAATTTATCCAGATTGGCATCATCGAACATGGAAATGGAACCGGTATAAAGGCGTGCGGCATGCAGGGGGCGCGGCGGCGCAACCTTGATGGGTTGGCTATTATACCAGGCGCCTTGCCGGTCGATGCCGAACCAGCGTTCGCGGGTGAAAGCTTGATCGATTACCCCCATGACCGGTTTGCCATTATGCAGCAGGCCGATAATTGTCCCGAAGAGAGGTCGCCCGGTGACAAAGCTTTTGGTGCCGTCAATGGGATCGATAACCCAGACAAATTCAGCCTCTTCATTTTCCCTGCCGAATTCCTCGCCGATGATGCCGTGGGTCGGAAACTGTTTACGGATCATGTCGCGCAGGGTTTGTTCAATCTCGCGGTCGGCCTGCGTGACCGGTGATTTATCCTGCTTGTCATCGACAGGTATTATTTTTCGGAAATAATTGAGAGCGATAGCGCCTGCGGCATCGGCGGCATGATTGAAGAAAGCCTTAAACTCTTTTTCGAAATCAATCATGGTTTTTCTTGATCTGCGAGCGTTCATGCAGAATGCGTAGCACGTCCTTTAGTCGCGTATCGCTGGCTTCCAATAGCACCAGCAGATGATAGATCAGATCGGCTGTCTCGCTGGCGAGGGAGGGGCTTTTAGTCGTGGCCGCAATAACGGTTTCAACCGCTTCCTCGCCCACTTTTTGCGCGATGCGCGATAGACCTTCTTCGAATAACTTCGCGGTATAGCTGCCATGCTGCGGCAGAAGATGGCGCATATGAATAGTGGCGGCAAGGTCGGCGATGACAGACAGGTTCGGCGCGCTTTCATCGCCAAAGCAGGAAACAGTGCCTAGATGACAGGTGGGGCCTTCCGGCTGTACTTGCATCAACAAAGTATCGTTATCGCAATCCACCTTAATATCTTTCAGGCGCAAAACATTGCCGGAGGTTTCACCCTTCTTCCACAGCCGTTGCTTGCTGCGGCTGAAAAAAGTGACCAGCCCCGTTTCCAGAGTTGCCACCAAAGATTCCTGGCTGACATAGCCAAGCATCAAAACCCGCAGTGACCTCGCATCTTGCGCGATAGCAGGCACCAGCCCATCACCTTTTGCCCAGTCGATTTTGCTGCCGTCGAATTTCTGAAAGTCCGTTGTCATTGCCGCACATTTATTCCTTGTTGTTTCAGGAAATCTTTAACCGCGCCGATACTTAAAATTTGCTTATGGAATATGCTGGCGGCTAATGCGCCGTCAACATGCGCTTCGTTAAAGGCGGCGGCGAAATGCTCGGCCGTGCCAGCGCCGCCAGAGGCTATCAGCGGGATCGATGTTTTGTTGCGGACGGCGCGAAGCTGCGCCACGTCATACCCTTTACGCATACCGTCCTGATTCATGCAATTGAGGACAATCTCACCTGCCCCGCGTTTCGTAATCTCGTCAACCCAGTCGAGGGTACGACGACGTGTAGCCTGCGTTTTGCTGGCATCGCCCGTATATTGATAAACGAAATAATCGCCGCCTTCGCTGCGGCTATCGATACCGACGACAACGCATTGGCTGCCGAATTCGCGCGCCATAGCGTCGATCACTTCGGGATTCTCAAGCGCGGGGGAGTTGATCGAGATTTTATCAGCGCCATTGGCCAAAATGGTCCGTGCATCTTCAATTGTGCGGATACCGCCCGCGACGCTAAAAGGGATATCCAGAACCGCTGATATACGTCTGATCCAGTCGCGGTCGACACGGCGGCCGTCGCTGCTGGCAGTTATGTCGTAGAACACCAATTCATCCGCGCCTTCATTGCGGTAACGCTGTGCCAGTTCGATGATGTCGCCTACAACTTCGTGGCCACGGAACTGCACGCCTTTGACAACCTGCCCATCTTTGACATCAAGACAGGGAATAATCCGCTTAGCCAGCATCGCGCACCCGTTTAATAGCATCGGCCAGATCGATCTTGCCTTCGTATAGCGCCTTGCCGGTGATTGCGCCTGTCAGTTTCATGCGCGACAAAGCGAGCAGATCATTCAGATCATTGACGCCGCCAGAAGCCAGAATATCCAACTGCGGCGCCTGTTTCTGAATTTCGCGGTATAAATCATGATTGGTGCCCGTCAACATGCCGTCGCGGCTGACATCCGTGCAGAGAAGGGTTTTAAGTCCCGTTTCGCTGTAGCGTTCCAGAACGTCCCACAGCAATTGCTTGCTACCGCTTTTCCAGCCATGGATCAGGATCTCCGGCTGGTTATCGCTATTCAACCGCACATCGAAAGCCAAAATAATTTTCTCCGGCCCGAATTGTTTCAGCCAGCCTTGTACTTTCAAGGGGTCCTTGACGGCGAGGCTGCCGATAACCACACGTCGTACGCCCGCATTCAGAAGTTTTTCGATGGTTTCTTCGTCGCGGACGCCGCCGCCGACTTGCACTTGCAAAGTTGTGCTACCGACAACTTCCGCGATAGTTTCAAATTGCTTCATGCCGCCGAATTTTGCACCGTCGAGATCGACCATATGCAGCCAGCTTGCCCCAGCGGTGGCAAATTTCTGCGCCTGCCTGATGGGATCAGCTTCATAGATAGTAATTTTGTTGAAATCACCCTGCGTCAGCCGCACGCATTTGCCGTTCTTCAGATCGATTGCGGGAAAGATATCCATCTTACATATCCAGGAAATTTTTCAGGATTTGCGAACCCACGGCGCTGGAACGTTCGGGGTGAAACTGGCAGCCGTGGAAATTATCGCGTGCTGCCATAGCAGTGAAATCCGTGCCGTAATTTGTAGCGGCCAAAGTTGCTTCGGACACAGGCGCTGCATAGCTGTGCACGAAATAGACAAAGCTGTTATCCGGTACATTACGTAACAGGGGGTGAGCAGGTTGCTTAATCATCAGATTATTCCAACCCATATGCGGTACAGGATTATTGGGAGTAGAAGGTAGGAGCGTAACGGTCCCTTTAATAAGGCCAAGACCGTCAACGCCTTCGCTTTCATCCATATGCCCGAACAGCAATTGCATGCCAAGGCAAATGCCGAGTACAGGTTGTTTTAGGTTGCGTATGACCTCAACCAGATTTTTATCATGCAGTTTTTTCATGGCAGGCGCAGCTGCGCCGACACCTGGCAGAATAACATGACTGGCTTTGCTGATGGCGGCGGCATCGCTCGTGGTAACGGCATCGGCTTGCAGCCGCCGCAAAGCGCCCATGACGGATTCCAGATTGGCAACGCCGCTGTCGATGACTGCAACTGCCATTATAATACGCCCTTGGTGGAGGGAATGTTGTCCGGCGAGCCTTCGCGCTGGAAGGCTTGTCGCAAGGCGCGGCCTGTGGCTTTAAAACTAGCTTCCACCATATGATGCGTGTTTTCACCCTGCACCGTCAGGTGAATGGCGGCATTCATAGCAGTAGCTAGCGAGCGGAAAAAGTGCGGGACCATCTCGGAACTCATTTCACCCACTTTTTCACCAGGAAAATTCCCAGTGAAGACAAAGTAGGGGCGGCCTGATAAATCCACAACGACATTCGCCACAGCTTCATCCAGTGGTGCACTGAAGCCGAAGCGGGCAATACCGCGCTTGTCTCCCAGGGCTGCTTTCAGCGCTTCACCCAAAGCTAACGCGCAATCTTCAATCGAATGATGCTGGTCGATCACCAGATCGCCCTTGCAATGCAGCTCCAACCCGAACCCGCCATGAGAAGCCAGTTGCGACAGCATATGGTCAAAAAAGCCAATGCCGGTATCTATATTCAGAAAATTCGGCGCATCGAGATTAACGGTGACATCAATCACGGTTTCTTTTGTTCCGCGACGCTTGCTGAACAGGCGCGGCGATGTAGTTTTTGAAGACTGTGTAATCCCAAGCGCTTTCAGCACCAGATTGTTTTCTTCCGGTGTGCCAATACTGATGCGCAAGGTGTTGGGAATATTGCTGTTCCTGTCGCGCGCCAGAATACTAAACTGCGCCAGTTGTTGCATAAAAGCTTTGGAATCTTTGGTTTGCAGTAACAGGAAATTTGCGGTGCTCGGATAAACGCTGACCACCTGCGGCGATTGCGGCAGTAATTTTGCCATACGTTCCCACTCGGCAATAATCACGTTGCGGCGCTCGATATTTTGAACAATACCGTTGGGGCTAAGGGCATCAAGCGCGGCGCGAATGCTGCTTTGCGTCAGGGGATAAGGCGCGATGATCTTTCGTAAATTCTGAATCAGTTCCGGTGTGCCGATCACAACACCAACACGCTCGCCTGCCAGCGCATGCGCTTTCGACATCGTGCGAAGGATGACAAGGTTGTCGTGGTTCTTTAGCTCATCCAGCATGCCGCGCGGCATATCGCTGAATTCGATATAGGCTTCATCAATAACAATCAGGCTTTTTGCAACTCGCGCTGTGCATAGCTCCAGAATATCCTTGCTGCGCATCAAATGGCCAATAGGCGCATTGGGTGAGGGGATAAAAATCAGTTTGGTGTTGGCTGTGCAATTTTTCAGAATGGCGGGCACATCAAGCTGATATTCTTTAGTGAGCGGCACTGATAAAAGTTTGGCGCCTTGAATCTCCGCTGCTACTTTATACATACCATAGGTAGGTGGGCAGATCAGGATTTCGTCTTCACCAGCGCGGCATAACAGACGCAGCAGAACATCAATACCTTCGTCGCTGCCGCGGCCTATCAGAATTTGTTCGGCGGTTACGCCCCAAACGGCGGCAAGCCGTTGGATTAATGCACGGGGTTGTGGTTCCGGATAACGGTTGAGGGGGCCTTGTCCGGTGATGGAACCAAAAGGTGGCCATGGAAATTCGTTGGCATCGATAGCGATATCCGGGTGAAAGCCGCCAGCTTCTGTGCGTGCAGAGCTATAAGCCGTCAGGTTGCGTAAGTCAGGGCGCATTAAGTTTGTCAGCCAGTTCATCATTATTTCCCGGTACGAATTTTAACGGCATTGGCATGCGCCTGCAGCCCCTCGGCTTCGGCCATCGTTATAATTGTAGAGCCAAGGTTTTCAAGGCCAATGCGTGAAATCGTCTGCACCGTCATACTCTTCATGAAGCTGAGTACAGTGATGCCGTTATAGGCGCGCGCATAGCCATAAGTTGGCAGCACATGATTGGTACCGCTGGCATAGTCACCTGCAGATTCCGGCGTCAGCGGCCCCAGAAAAACTGAGCCCGCATGCTGGATGTCCGGCAGGTATTTTGCAGCATCTTCGTTATGGATAATCAAATGTTCAGGCGCATAGACATTAGCGATTCTGATGGCCGCATTCATATTGGTTGTGATGATGATGCGGCTTTCACGAATGGCGGCTGCGGCGATATTGTTGCGAGGCAGGGAAGCCAACTGCTTTTCGACTTCTTGTGCCACCTGTTGCGCAAAACGAGTATCCGTGGTGACAAGAATAGCTTGTGCAGTCATGTCATGTTCTGCCTGCGCCAGTAAGTCCGCAGCAACCCAATCGGCTTTGGCGCTTTTTTCAGCAATGACCATAACTTCACTGGGGCCGGCAGGCATATCAATCGCAGCACCTGCCGGGTCTTGTGAAACCAGTTGCTTTGCCATCGTGACATAAGCATTGCCGGGTCCGAAGATTTTATCGACTTTTGGAATGCTTCCGGTGCCATAGGCCATGGCGGCGATTGCCTGTGCGCCGCCGACGGCATATATCTCGGTAATGCCGCAGATATCAGCGGCAAGTAAAATGGCGGGGTGAATTTTGCCATCCGACTGCGGCGGCGTGCATAAAATTATCCGGCGGCAGCCAGCGATCTTGGCCGGGATCGATTGCATTAATACGGAGGAGAAAAGGGGTGCTGTGCCGCCAGGCACATAAAGACCGATGGTTTCGATAGCGCGCCAATGTTGTTCGCATAAAACGCCGGGCATTGTTTCAACTTTAACAGTATGCGGGCGTTCGGCTTCGTGGAATTTTTCGATATTGAATTTGGCCTGTAAAATGGCAACGCGCAGTTCCGGCGAAGTGCCCTGCGCGCCTGCTTGAATATCCTGCGCAGATACACGCAGTGTCGTGAGCTGCGCTTTATCAAACTTTAAGTTGAATTCCTTCAGGGCCGCATCGCCGCGTTGCTTGACTGCATCGATTATGGCCGCAACTTTTTCCGCAAGCGCTTTATCGTTGCCCTGTTGAGGGCGCGCCAATGCTGCTTTTTGTTCGGCAGGATCTGTGCTTTGCCAATCGATGATTTTCATGGAAAACTCTTACCAGAAAAAACCGTTAAGCCATCATTTTTTCGATCGGCAGCACCAGAATGGCGCTGGCGCCTGCGGCCTGCAAGCGTTCCATGGTTTCCCAGAACACGGACTCGCGGCAAACGGCATGGATGGCGACCATGCCTTCCTTATTCAAATCCATAATGGTTGGGGAATCGCAGCCGGGCAGGAGCTTCGTGATCTGGTCTACTGCCACACGCGGCGCGTTCATCATGACATATTTGCTATCTTCGGCCCGCAGGGCACCCTGCATGCGGGCGCGCAGGCGGTTGATAATGGCCTCTTTCTCAGGCGAAAATTTCTGTTGCGGGCGTATCAGCAGCGCCTCACTTTGCAGGACGATCTGCAGCTCTGTCAGATTGTTGGCGGTAAGTGTGGCGCCGGATGCCACAATATCGCAAATTGCATCGGCAATTTTCAGGCGAGGGGCAACCTCAACTGAACCCGTCATCACCAGAGTCTTGGCCTGAATGTTATTTGCTTTCAAAAATTGCTGCAGCAAATTAGGGTATGATGTTGCGATAGTTGTGTTTGCCAGATCGGCGACGGAATTGATCGCGCCGTTTTCCGGCACCGCGATGCTGAGGCGGCATTGCGAAAAACCGAGCCGTTCCAGAACCGTGGCGGAGAAATTTTCAGCGCCGCATTTCATTTCGCTGTAAACATTATCGCCGACGATGCCGAGATCGCAGATGCCGCTGCTGACAAAATTGGGAATATCGTCGTCCCGCACCAGCAGCACGTCTATCGGCAGTTCCTTGATGCGGCAGAACAGCTGGTCGCGGCTGCGCGTCACATGCAGCCCGCAATTTTTCAGCAGGTTAAGGCTGTCATCGGCCATGCGGCCGCTTTTTTGCAAGGCAATGCGAATACGTTCTGTTGACATGATTGAACCCGGCTTCCTGTTGTCGTTCTATTGTACTACTGTGATAGTACAGTAATATGTGCCCAGAATCAATATTAAAAATATGTTATATATCAGTTAGTTGGGTGATATTAGGCGGCATTTAGTTTCTGTAGTCTTTCAAGCGCCCTATCGAACTGTGCTTGACCAGCAAGCGTAGGGTAATTGGCATCAAAGACGTGGAAACTGTAATCTTCAGGTTTGCCCGGCAAAGTTTCCTTGAGTGTTTTCAAAGGGAGAAAGCGAATCGTTATCGCATCCTCCGCGATGGCGGATGGCGGTCGATTCATATCATGAAGAACTTCGGCTCTTAGCTTTTGAGCCAGTTTCTTCTCGAACAGCTCGAGGTTGACGATGATGCCATCTTTGTTTCGTTCGTAAAGATCATAGCGTTCATGTCGGTTGGTTTGTTGCCATACCTGCCAAAAAGCTAATTCTTCTAGAGAAGGAAGGGCGATGCCGTAGCAGTCGATGCCGATAATCGGCGACGAGCCAATAACCCAGTTAGCTTGCTCGGCACGGTTGATACGACCCTCGAAAAGCTTACGTGTAATGATACGCATCTGGTCACCACGCACGGCACTATCGTCGATCATCCAATTTTTTTTACCCGCGATCTTTTCGTTAATTAGAGTATGCTTAGTGCCGGCCATTTCCAAACGTTTATGCCCTGTTGCCATAAGGAAAACTCGACCCCGTGTTCGCCCTTCAATAGCATCAGTTTTATGTAGACCAGAGGCCTGCTCGAAACCTTCGGCGTAGGGAATGCCTGTGCTGGGGATAGCCACAACCCGACTTCTACCGCGATCTTCGCGGCTCAAACCTTGAATCTGGGGTGCGAGGAGATGAGCTGCGGCCTGGCCAAGTTTAAAGCGTGTTTTAGAAGCTGACCAGCCATCGCGAACTTCGCTTGTCGCGCGCATAAAATAGATAGGTTCCAGGGCATCGAGGTGAGGTTGCACAATTGGCCGCGCCCCTTTTCGAAAGGAAGGCTTACCAACGAATTTCCAATCAATGCGATCCTCCGCTCTTGTAAACTGAACAATTTCGCCGGGAGGGATTTGCTGATATTTGCCGTCGATACTCGATTGTAATTCTTCAAAAGCCGATGTTTCGCAAGCCGTGAGCAAAAGCCCATTTTTTGCTTGTGCAAACCATAAGGGGCGGATGCCGGGGTTATTGCGATAACTCACCATATCGCCGTTGGAATCCAACAGACAAAGGCTGCAACCGCCATCGATGCGCCGGTCGAGTTCGCGAAAAATACTTTCATAATTGTACGATCCGGCAGCCGAACTTTGTGGAGTGTTTGCAGCGCGGATCTGCTCGATTAACCGGATCAACACTTCCGTATCGGTTTTGCCACGAAAATGAATACCTAATTGCTGCAACTCAACCCGCAATTCATCGGCATTGGCAATGGTGCCGTTAAAACTGATCTCAAAGGGATTGGCTGGCGCCTGGTCATAGAAGGAAGCAATATTCATGGGTTGAAGGCTAAGCCGCCCTTTGATCGCACCGGATGTCCGGTAACGTATATGACCTAGGCCGGCGAGGCCGTTCAAGGTCGGGGAAAGCCTGCTTGCCAATAAATCAGGATTATTACGAGCCGCGTCATTGGAGTAGCGCGATGTAAAACCACCCGTCATGTGATTCCAGAAACTGATACCCAACCCTTCGGAACCGCGATTGTCCTGGCCGCGCATCATATCCCGCAGTGGGGTCAAAACTCCTTCTTCGCCAAACCCCGGGCGGCGGCATGCTCCAGCAACTGCGCACATGCAAATTATCTTTCGTTAAGATAGTTCCTAGATAATAAATTTACCAATTGCTCGTGTATTGTAACTGCAAATTGACTTCTAATGTAGAATATTTGCTTTTAGTTGCATACCTTATTTGTAGTATATGGTCATAGGTTTTCTTTACGGTTGTTTTAACTATAAATATCAAGGATACAAAAATGTCAGACAAATCTGGACCCTCCGAATTCGCCCAAATGAAAGTTAGAATGGCAGGACCTAATCTTCCAGCTATGATAAAGGGCCTTGCGGATGGAACAATAAGGAGGTTTGCCGATCGCGGTGGCGCTGATAGAGAAGCTGAAACAAATGAAGGATTTGAGCGGTTTTTTAAACCTGCTCAAAGGCCTAAACTAGGAGAAGTTAGACGCACTCCTTCTACCGTGCATGATTTGCATCAAAAATAAATGTAGAGCCTTTTCATAAAAATAACTGTATTTTAAAAATAAAAAGGCGGGGATATTTCTACCCCCGCCCTTGTTTTATTTACGCCTCATGAATTCAGGCGGCTTTCTTTTCGCGTTCCTTGACCAGAACATTTTCCAGCTTCTGCGTCGCTTTGACCTGATCGATCTTTTCAACGGCGGCCAACTCGCGGGCCAGGCGTTCCAGCGCGGCCTGATAGATCTGGCGTTCGCTGTAGGACTGTTCCGGCTGGTCGGTGCCGCGATGCAAATCACGCACAACTTCAGCAATTGAAACCGGATCGCCCGAATTGATCTTTGATTCATATTCCTGGGCGCGGCGGCTCCACATAACGCGGCGTACTTTGGAACGGCCCTGCAGGGTGCTGAGCGCTTCCTTGATACGGTCACGTGACGACAGACGGCGCAGGCCGGATGTCTTGGCTTTCGCGACCGGCACTTTCAGGCGCATACGGTCCTGTTCAAAAGAAATCGAATAGAGAGTTACGTCCTGTCCGGACACGGCAAAAGTATCAATGCCTTCAACGCGGCCAACGCCGTGAGCGGGATATACGACAAAATCACCCTTCTTGAATTCCAACTTCTCAGCCATGATTTTTTATTCCTCTCGCATAAGAACTTCGGGGATGCCCTGCACTTGCCTTGACATCGGACTGCAGTTTCAAAAACTTAAATACTTATCCTCATCCACTTTTCTAACTGATGCCGAGCACAATAATAAACTTCCTCGGTGCTGCATCCTGCAGCGCTGATTAGTCGTTCGGCATCAGGAATGAGAATCGTTAACTCAGCCCATTGTCAGGGCAATTGCCCGACATAGGTAATTGTATACCATTTTTTAGGGATTATTACAAAGCTTTCGGCGAAATTTTTTTACTTTCTAATATATATCAATATGTTAGTTTGATTCGAAGTCGAATCGATATTAACCATATTGTTAATAAATACAACTTTGAGTTGTTTTTGCAGTAATATGAACAAAAATTAACTGGTCACTGGTCAGAGATTAGAAGTAACAGGAAAAACACCTAATCTTGACTACTAAATCTCTAACCGCCCGCTTTATCGCTGAAGTCATTTTTGAACTTATCGGGCTTGCCCTTCCATTCGTCGGCATCGGCGGGCGCATCTTTCTTGCGCGTGATATTCGGCCATTTGGCGGAGTAATCACGGTTCAGTTCCAGCCACTTTTCGGCTTCCTTGTCAGTGTCGGAGATAATGGCCTCAGCCGGACATTCGGGCTCGCAGACGCCGCAATCGATGCATTCGTCGGGGCTGATGACGAGCATATTCTCGCCCTCGTAGAAACAGTCAACGGGGCAAACTTCGACGCAATCCATATATTTGCAACGGATGCAGGCTTCGGTAACGACGTAAGGCATCAGGTAAACTCCACTTATAAACCCGCCTTTCATAAGCAAGAAGGCGGCCTATGGCAAGCCTGTGTTGAAGGTGGGTGACAGGGCCGTAAATTTAGGCTTTATTGCGCTTATGCCTTCACGCCTTGAAAAACTCTGCGCCGAACGCGGCCTGAAAATGACCGACCAACGCCGGGTTATCAGCCGCGTCCTGTCGGAAGCGCAAGATCATCCGGATGTCGAGGAAATCTATCGCCGCGCTTCGGCCATCGACCCCAAGATCAGCATCGCTACTGTGTACAGGACGATGCGGCTTTATGAAGACGCCAACATCATCGAACGGCTGGATTTCCGCGACGGCCGCGCCCGTTACGAGGAAAACCGCGAAGAACATCATCACCATTTAATCGACGTTAACAGCGGCGAAGTGATCGAGTTCAAGAATGAGGAGCTGGAAGCGATCAAACGCAAAATCGCCGCCGAGCTTGGTTATGATATCATCGGCGACCGGCTGGAGCTATACGGCACCAAAAAACACGGTGCCGAAGCCTTAACACCCAAGAAGAAATAAATTATTTACCGGGCAGGCATTTTCTGTCATTTGTTTTTCCACAGTGCCGCTTTAGCTCAGTTGGTAGAGCATCTCATTCGTAATGAGAGGGTCAGGTGTTCGAGTCACCTAAGCGGCACCATTCTTGACAGTCAGATATTTTGGCAAACTCAGCGAAGAGTTTTCGCAAGGTATATCTGAGGGTTGGTCCCTCTAGTTTCAAGTTCGAAAACACCAATCCGAGCAGTGCGCGTTTTTCTAGCAGATTCGAACTTTCGAATAGTTGCGGCGATTTCAACAGCAGCGCGATCATCAACAGCGCCATTTTGAAGTCGCTGTCACCGTCAATATTATGGCCAAGATCACACTGAGATTTTTGCGTCGTAAGTCTAGCTCAAGATGCTTGCGCTTGCGATCTTCCTCCAAAAAGTATAACTTCGAGGCGGACCACTTCAATGAAGGCGGATCAGCAGGTTGCTACTGTTCTATACGCAATCTCACGGCAAGCAAGGTTGTTTCTGCTCGGCACTGTACTCTTGAAAGAGCTTCCAGCTGCCTTAATCCACATATCATATTGAGTGGGTTGAGTGGTAGAGTGCATTTCTTTAACAATTTCGACGGCATCATCACAGCTATAGCCAAAATCTTTTATATCGTCAGCGATTGCGCCTTTGTTGCGAGGAGATTCAACACAATGGTTTGCCGCATCTATATAATCGGCTTTTATTAAACTCACATATTTAGGCTCATAGGATGAACTCCGATTACTAACCCCATTATCTTGGTAACGGAGCGCTATGCCAACCGCCGATATGCCGAGTGCCACAAAAACGGCAGTAAGCATTTCACGTCTTGTCGGATAGTCATTATTTGTGCTGCCCATAATTTTTCCCCTAAAATAGTCAATAGGTTACTATTTCCTTCCCTGATGTCCAACATATAACAGAAAGTTTCCAATATTAAAATCGAATTAATACTTTTACTCTCGATTTCGCAGGTGTGGTAAGGCAGTAATAAGACTATCGCCGGTAAGCGGCACCACCTTATCTTTGCCATTTCCCCACGCACTTACCGTAACATAATAGAAAATTAATACTGCTCAGAATACGTTGGTATCGAATTCTAACGGCAGGCCTCAGAATGCTTGTGGATTTTTTCGACTCCGCCAACTTTATGCCGCATGGCCATTGTTTCTTGTGGTACCCGGATATTTTGTGGCTGCATGTAGTTTCTGACGCGATTATCGCGCTTTCCTATTTTTCCATTCCCGTCGCGCTGATTGTCTTTACGCATAAGCGCCATGACATACCTTTCCGCTATGTCTTTGCGCTGTTCGGCGCTTTCATTGTCCTGTGCGGTACGACGCATCTGTTATCGATATGGGTGTTGTGGAGACCGGATTACGGTCCGGAAGGCCTGGTCAAAGCGGTGACGGCTTTGGTTTCGGCGGCGACAGCCTTTCTGGTGTGGCGGATTTTGCCGAATGCCTTGTTGCTACCTAGTCCGACAGATTTGCAGATTATCAACGCCAACTTGCAGCAAACCAATGCGCGGGTTGAACAGGAAGTTCTGAAACGTACCGAGGAATTGCAGGCCGTTAATGATCAGCTGCTGGAAAATGAAAAGTCGCTGCAACAGGCCTTAACACAGGCCGAAGCAGCCAGCCGCGCCAAAACCGACTTCCTTGCCAATATGAGCCACGAGATTCGTACGCCTATGAATGCGCTGGTGGGGCTGACGCATATTCTGGGTGAAGACAAAACACTGACCTCGCGGCAGCGCGAATGCATTATCACGATGGATGTCAGCGCCATGGCGTTGATGGATTTGCTGAATGATCTGCTCGACATCGCCAAGATCGAAACCGGGCATATCGAGCTTTATAAAAAACCTTTCAACCTGCGCTCTATAATCGATGAAGCCATAACCATTATGAAAGTTCGCGCCAAGGAAAAAGGGTTGGAACTCTCACTGGAAATAAATGGTTATTTGCCGGAGGTGAGTGACGGGAATGACCTGATCGGTGATCCCGCGCGCATCCGCCAGATCCTGACCAACCTGCTTGGCAACGCGATTAAATTTACTGAAGAGGGCAGGGTTATTTTGCGCGCCAACGTCCAGCCTTTGCCCAACGGTTCGGCCCTGCTGACACTGGGTGTGATGGACACGGGTATCGGCATCGCCAAGGAGCATCTGCCGATTATCTTCGAGAAATTCACTCAAGCCGACACATCGATCAACCGGCGCTACGGCGGCAGTGGCCTCGGGCTGGCCATTATTCAGGGGCTCATCAACGAAATGGGCGGCAAGATCACCGTCCATAGCGCGCCGGACGAAGGAACGTCCTTTGTCGTCAATCTGGAATTGCCGATGGTGCCTGAATCCAGATTACTGCAAGGCAGTACGCCTTTGACCGTTGAGGCCGTCGGTCCAAAAAATTCCCCCACACCGGAAAAAATCAAAGGCAAGGGGCTCATTCTTTTGGTCGAAGACTGGCAGCCCAATATTCTGGTCTGTGGGTTGATGCTTGAAATGCTGGAATATAATTATGACGTCGCTGTTAACGGCGACATTGCCATTCATATGTTCGGCAAGGAAAGATATGACGCGATCCTGATGGATATTCAGCTACCCGGGCTTGATGGCTATCAGGTGACAAAACGCATCCGGGAAATTGAAAAACAGCGGCATTCGCTGCCAACGCCAATCATCGCAACTACCGCCTATGCGATGAAGGAAGATCAGGATAAATGCCTCGCCTCCGGTATGGATTATTATTTGTCCAAGCCGCTGGATATTCAGCTTTTGGGACAGATACTTAAGGCCGCATTAAAAGCCTAAAAAGAAAATGTAGGTTGTTAAAGGTGCTTTTCAAGAGCCTTACGACTATATTTTTTATCCCCTACACAAAGTCAAATTCGACCCCATTTGTAAAGTATAGCAATGGCGAAAATCGTTGCTGGGAAAATTGACAAAGGGAGAATGAAAAAATGATCTTGCGTTCTTATGTAGCTCCGTCATGCCGTGCGTTCTCGCGTTTCAGCGACGATGCTTTCACGACAGTGCAGCGTGCTTTGCAGCATACGCTCAACGATGTGTGGAGCAACCTGCCCACAGCGACAGAAACGGCAGCTTTGCCTGTACGGCTTGATGTGAAGGAAGACGAAACCGCTTTTCATGTCACGGCTGATTTGCCGGGGCTGAGCGAAAGCGAAGTGGAAGTGACTTTCGACGACGGGCTTCTTACCATTCGCGGCGAGAAAAAAATCGAACGCGATGAGAAGAAAGACACATGGCACGTGACGGAACGTGTGCATGGCAGCTTCGCCCGGCAGCTGACTTTATCGGCCAATATTAATGCCGAGCAGATTGAGGCCAAGTTTGAAAAAGGGGTGCTGAATATCACCTTGCCAAAACTTCCGGCCGAGCAAACGGCGGCCAAGAAGATCAGCATCAAGTCAGCTTGAAGCGAGCTATTCTTAGGACTGGTCTAATGAGGAGAGTTCGTGATCGTCTCCGGCTTTTCCCTGAGCCGGAGCGGTCACGAAATTATCTTATCATGAAATGCAGCGTAGCAATACCGTAGGTGCGCGAAGTTTTAAGCGTATAGCCTTCCGGTACTTCGAAGGACTCTTTTTTTTCAACTTCGGCGACGACGACCGCATGGTCCGCTATCCAGCCGGCTTTATCCAGCGCGGGCAGGGCAGGGGGGATTAAATCCTTGCGGTAGGGCGGCGACAGGAAAATTAGTTTGCAGGGCTTGTCTGCTTTGGGCGGCTTCAATGCGTCGGCCATAAGAATCTGGCAGCGATCTTCGACCCCCAGATGCGCGGCATTCTTTTTGGCGATACTGAGAGCTTCCATGTCCTTGTCGAACAAGGTGACATAGGCTGCGCCGTGCGACAGCGCCTCAAAACCTAAAGCACCTGTACCGCAGAAAGCATCCAGCACTTGTGTTTTCCCATCAAACAGATTGCCGATTTTGTTACCCCAATCATGATGCAGCAGGATGTTGAACAGCGACACGCGCACGCGGTCCATCATCGGCCTTGTGGTGAGGCTAAGCGGCGGTGTTATTTTCCGGCCCGAGAGAGTGCCGCCAACGATGCGCATTATTAAAACCAGTGCCTGAGGGGAGGAATTTCAGCGTACCCATCACGTATGCTTCTCGCCAGCATAATCACTAATTCTTGGCCCGCTAGGCTCATTCCATGAAGCAGGTCCGGTGTTTTTCCCGCAATGTTTACTTTATCACTCAGACTATAAGTCTCTTTTTGTGATTCAACAAAATCTGACAGTAATTGATCGCATTCTGCAGCAATAAGTTTCCGCGCGACGTTATAAAATATTGCCCCTTTTTTCGGGTCGCAACCTTCCTGTTCCCGTTGTTGGTGAGCGATATCTAAATGAATCCTCGCAGCATGATTAAAATTTTCTTTTAATCTCCCGAGTTGCCTATTGGTGCTTGCTGTGGCCGCCAATTGTTGGAAAACCGGATTTTGTTCCTTCAGCAATCGCCGTGCTTCATTCAGACATTCCAGAATTTGATGACGGCCTGCATCTTGACCATAGCTGCAAGCATCAATTTTTTTACCGGTAAGGAATTCCGCAGATTGGATCATATCCTGAAAACAGGACGGCCCCATGCGTAGGCCGCTAGCCTCATCCAGCAAAAAGGCTTCGTTATAATTTACGAGTAGATAGATAAGAGTTTTAGTATCAAATATGCGAATCTTGACTGCGGCCATAACTGTCTCATTATCATTTAAAAGCGATGTGACGCTTATACTAGACCTGTTTTACCCGCCGCAATGTATCAATTTAGTTGCGTCAGGGTAAAAACCCTTTCCCTCCCAAGGGGTTAGTTTTAGAGCGGCTTGACTTAAGGGGCCCGCTTTGGCAGTTTGGAGGGAGACTCAAAGACTCAACTCCCTTGGCCCACCTCAGGAACGCCAGATGACCAAATCCGACCTCATCCTGCGCCTCGCCGAAAAGTACCCGCATTTGTTGCAGCGCGATATCGAACGCATCGTTAATACTGTGTTTGATGAAATTTCGAACGCACTGGCGCGCAGCAATCGTGTTGAACTGCGCGGTTTCGGCGCTTTCTCGATCAAACGCCGCGAAGCGCGTCAGGGCCGCAACCCGCGTACGGGCCAAACCGTTTCCGTTGCCGAAAAATGCGTGCCTTTCTTCAAGACTGGCAAGCAACTGCGTGACCGCCTGAACGGTATCGAAGGCACGTCGGACGATTAGCGTGAGCAGAGATTAGTGGTCAGTGGTCAGAGGAAAAACTTTCTTCTCTCTGACCACTAATCTCTGACCACTAATTTATGTTTTTAAAATGAACCCTATTTTTTGCGCTATCGACATGCCGAACCTCGGCAAGGCTCAAGCTTTGGCCGGGCAGCTGGATGGCCATGTGCATGGCCTGAAACTGGGGCTCGAATTTTTCATGGCGCATGGCGCGGACGGTTACCGCGCCATTGCAAGCAAAACCAAAATGCCGATTTTTCTGGATGTCAAACTGCACGACATTCCCAATACCGTAGCGGGTGCGCTGAATGCGCTGCTGCCTCTGCAACCGGCCTTTATCACCATCCACACCTCCGGCGGTGCTGCGATGATGCTGGCGGCGACTGATGTCGCAGCCAAAGCAGGCGCCAATCGTCCCAAGCTCCTAGGTGTCACGGTTTTGACCAGTATGGATGCCGGGGACCTCGCCGCCGTAGGACAGCAGGCAGACTCAAAGCAACAGGTTTTGAAACTTGCAGGGCTGGCCAAACAGAACGGCCTCGACGGGGTTATCTGTTCGCCTGAAGAAGTGGCGCTGCTGCGGAAGGAACTCGGCCCGGATTTTATCCTAATGGTGCCCGGCATCCGCCCAAGCTGGGCCGCCGCAGGCGACCAGAAACGCGTCATGACTCCCAAAGAAGCAATGACGGCAGGCGCTACTTATCTTGTCATCGGACGGCCTATTACCGGCGCTGAAAATCCCGTCGATGCTGCCAGGCGGGTCACGGCGGAGCTTGCCGCGTGAGTGTCGATGTCAAAATTTGCGGCTTAAAGGACAGGCGCGCGGTGGATGCCGCCGTCAGCGCAGGCGCGAAATTTGTCGGGTTTGTTTTCTATCCCGGCTCGCGGCAGGTGATCACTGCCGATCATGCGCAGGAACTGGCGCAGCCAGTGCCGCGATCAGTCACCAAGACTGGTTTATTTGTCGATGCCACGGATGACGAGTTGAAAGCTGTGCTATCGCGCGTGCCGCTCGACCTCATTCAATTGCATGGCCATGAAACGCCAGAGCGTGTCACCGCCGTCAAAGCTTTAACAGGCCTGCCGGTTATGATGGCGATCAGTATCTCAGCGGCGGAGCATTTACAAAATCTGCCCGCCTATGCCGCTGTTGCCGACCGGTTATTATTCGACACACGCGTCGGCGACAAGCCCAGCGGCGGCACCGGCAAAACATTCGACTGGAATTTGCTGAAAGGCGTTGCCATCACCAAACCCTGGATGCTGGCGGGTGGCTTGAAGGCCGAAAACCTGGCTGACGCCGTGCGCATCAGCGGCGCCAAGACGGTAGATGTGTCGTCAGGCGTGGAAGATGCCACCGGCGCTAAGAGCCCTGAGAAGATCAAGCGGCTTTTGGAATTAGCGGAAAAGCTATAATATAAGCTAGTTTTTATAGCGACAGCTTTTCCCTTGATTGGAAGAGCAAAAAACGCTTTATCTCAAGCCCTCGGAGAGGTGGCAGAGTGGTCGAATGCGGCGGTCTCGAAAACCGTTAAAGGTGCAAGCCTTTCGAGGGTTCAAATCCCTCCCTCTCCGCCACTACGCAGAAACACGAACATTCTAGCTGCAGTAGACGGGTTCGAATACACCGGGGCATGCCAATCAGGGATGAAGTTGGGCCACCGTCCCGTCTTGCTCCAGCTTACTAATTACTTAGGGCGAACTATTAAAAATCACGCTTCGGACCAAATCTCTTAGATGCCGCACTCAAGCGTTCGATAAGCCTTTCACGCACTTCATGGTCCAGAGCCGAACCTCTAACTATAGATATCGCCTCTTGCGGTGGCTTAAACGTATCTTCAAAAACACCCATTTCCTCAAATTCAATGATAGATTCATCAGGAACACTTACAGAAAAATCTCTACTGACGCCTTGTAGGTCATCGTAGTTTCCCAGACGAACAAGGTTTACATCCTTAAGCCGTCCTTTTCCTTTGGGATCAAGGAATAATTGCATTGCCAAACTGCTGTCTGTTGACGAAACCGAAATGATTGTATTTCCACCTTGCGGCAAAGCTGTTTTCATATCTTTGAGAAAATTAGCAACCCCTCCAACAGTCAGCGCTGCTTCGCTCCCAACAGATATAGGCTCCACATTAGGAAACATTTCTTCGTGAGAACCTATAATCAAAAACTCATTACCGCTTGCAACGCCCTCAGTTTTACATTCTGATATCTTCTGCACGAACAAAGGCTCACTCCCATTTTTTGCCGCAATAACAGGTGTATTAGCAGAAATTTTTTTAGCCAATGCCTCAAAAACAGCGATAAATTGCACAAGTTTGGGCGAGGAGCTATTAGCTCGCTCCATTGGCTTAACAGCCAATTCGTTGTTAACTGGGTTTGTCATGGATTCACTCCATTAAGCTGCTAACTTCAGCTTGAGTTCGTCGGCAACGCCAGCCAACGGCAAATTTTTTCGTAACTCAAGCAACGCATTCTAACACTTAATTCTCAATCCGAATATAAAGTTAATAGTTTCGAGAAATTAACATGACAAATGAAGAGGTTATGCTGGCAGTATTTCCTCTCGAGAGACCAGTCGTTTGCCAGTAGACTTCCCCCCTGCTTAGTTATGAGGCTTTTAGAATGTATGGGCATTCTACCCTTCATTTTTTCCCAACAATCATTTGATGAATGTCAAAAGGAGCTCGGTGCAACAGAGTAGTCTCTGTTCATCGAAGATTTTTCTCGTCTTCTTCAATCAAACCTAAAACACAGGAGACACAAAATGCCTACACCGCAACCCATAAAGAAATCGCAAACCGGGCCGATGTCCTCAGCCAGTGCAGATCATCATGTCAAAGCAGCGGAGTGCTGCATGAAGGCAGCCACCGAACACACGAATGCTGCCAAGGCCTGTGCATCAGGCAACAAGGCTAAAGCGGAGGAACATGCAAAAAAAGCAGAGTGTCACTGTGCCGAAGCACAAGATAACGGCAAGAAGGCAAAGGCAGCTTAAACACGGAAAGACAGCCAGCAAAAACGAATATGTATTTGCTGGCTGTTACTTTTAACCGAGTGACGATAGGAAAAAGCATTTATGCATCACGATCCCGCACAGATAATCCAATCCTCGATCATCTGGGTCCTTGTCGCGGATGGTGGCCGCGCGCAAATTTATCGGTATCATAAGAATAAAGAAATGATGCCGATGCATGACTCCAAAAGAAAACCTTACGAACAGGAAATGGGGCGTCATGAGCTAACGCCAGTACCTGGTATGGAATTAAAGGCGGAGTCCTTAAGCGATTTTCAGGTCAGTCATGATGGGCGTGGCACGCTCATCGGTGGTCAGCATTCCGCCCATAATACGTGTGAACCGCACTTGGATATTCATGATGAGGTTAAGCAGAATCTTGTGCTGGCCGTAGCAGCGAAACTGAAACAAGCCCACATGGATAAAGCATTCGATCGTTTGGTTATTGCCGCCCCACCCAAGATTCTCGGCGCTTTACGTAAAATGCTGGATGTTACTGTGCTCAGTTGCGTCATAGCTGAGATAGACAAAGATTTTACGAAGGATAAAAATCATACGCTTCTCGCGCACTTACAGGAAACACTTATAGAAGCTCATGTGCCTTAGCGATAAAATAATCAGATACCTGGTCAAACGCGTATTGGCGATGACTGATGGTATTGTTTACGAGAGTCATAAATAATGGTTGAAAATAACGAAGCAACAGTTGAAGAATATGAGCGTATTTTTGAGCGCTACCTGGACGTGTGCAATAAGGCGATAGAAAAAAATAAAGATAAATTTCCTTATATGGAAATCTGGAAAGCGCGCTGGAAAAATCTGGGTTCCAATAATATTCTTCAATGTGCCGTTTATGACGATAGACCAAAGGTGATTTATACCCTGCAACTTACCGAAGATATGAAGATCAAAATCATAAAAAAGAAAGACGTAACGCCAGAAGATGTGTGGCCTTTTAAATTGAGTTATCTGAAACACGTTGTCGATAACCCAGACGAATATATCGCGCATCCGGCTAACTTGGATTGGGGATGGCTAACCGGCGTTTTTGGCTAGATTACATTCTCTCGGGTATATATTTGGCTGAGAGTGGGCCGTAGACGAATTTTACCAGCTCTGCGACCGAGTCGATTTCCACGCGCGTATCATTGATATGGACGCCTGTTTTTTGCCGCAATATGTTTAACGCTCTCGAAAAAGTGGCGCCCTTCATGCCGAGTGTTTTCGCGATCAGTGTTTTGTCGTAAGGCAGGTGAAAGACGATTTTTTTGTCTTTACCCGCGGGGCATAGTCGTATGAGAAAACAACCAATACGTTGAGGCGCGCTCAGCATCGCATTAAACGATAATTCGCCGTAATGACGGCGATGATGTTTCGATAAGGAAGACAGCATGTTCAGTGCCAACGTCGGGTTGGCGCGTATCTGTTCCTTGAGGATCCTTGAAGGGACGCTGAGTAAGTGAACATCTTCGATAACCTGGGCGCTACTTGTGTGACACCCTTCTTCGAAAATGGCGCTCTCTCCCACGACGTGGCCACTTGTCAACATATCGACAATGACTTCTTCGCCGTCTTGTGTCGTGTAAAACAATTTAATCCAGCCGCTGCATATAATATAAAAATAATCGGCTGTATCTTCCTGAACATATAGAATTTTTTCTTTCTTGTAGAGGTGGGGCTGTACGGCGTCCTGAAAACAGAGAATATCTTTATCGTCCAGATTGGAAAAAAGCGAAGTGTTTCTGACGCAATCGAAGGTTTGCTCAGAATGTTCACTCGTATGTTTATTTGCAGTTTTTGCCATTACTCCGCCCATGTGAATATACCATAGTGTGTAGAAAGAAGCTTATAACAAAGCTATGGGGAATTGCGGGCATAACCAGGTTAGGCAAATAAGGTCCATTTGATATATGTCAAATCGGGGCAGTTCGGTTGTCGTATTGAAGCATCCCCGATGCGATGTTTAACCCCCTAAACCATCCATGAGCACAAATCATAAGCCACGCGTCTTGGCTCAAAGTTCGCGGCCATGTTTCACCCGTATTCAAGGTGATGTTTCGCGCAGGATAGGCAACATACAAGCCGTCATTTTGAATCGTAGTCTTTTGGATTCCAATCAGGCGCCCATTACCACAAATGTCGTTCAGGAATCGATCGATGATGCCATTGGTAAAAATTCGAATTGAAACTGCGTCTCAAGGAACGTCTAGGAGCAACAGATGCGCTTAGCTGATTTCATTCGCCAAAGTTCTGATTCCATCATTCGGGAATGGGAAAAATTTGCAGAAAGTTTAAGGCCTGCTGCTGGGGACATGGGCTCTCTTAGTCTTCGCGATCATATCCAGGAAATACTTATCTTCGTCGCAAAAGATATTGAATCGGTTCAAAGCGGTCAGGAACAGGTCGAAAAATCCCAAGGCGAAAAAGTCAGAAGCTCACAATATACTGCCGCAGAAGCGCATGCCGCGCTACGTCTTGCCGGAGGTTTTGATCTCGACCAGATGGTTTCGGAATACCGCGCGTTACGCGCCAGTGTGATTAAATTATGGATCGTAAATACGGCCGAACTCAACAGCCAGGATGTTATAGATCTGATCAGGTTTAATGAATCCATCGATCAGGAACTGACGGAGTCGATCAGCCATTACACAAAGAAAGTCAGTCACGCCAAAGATTTATTCTTGGGCATTCTAAGCCATGACCTTCGGACGCCTGTAAGCGCGGCCTTAATGTCCGCACAGCTTATGCCAAAGATTGGAATACTGAACGAACGCCAGAGCATGCTGGCCTCGCAAATTACGGATTGCATGTCGCGCGCAAGTGACCTGATTACGAACTTATTCGACTTAACCCGCGCACGGTTTGGATCGGGGCTTCCGGTTACAAGAGACCAGATGGATATGGGTTTTGTTAGCAGGCAACTGGTTGCGGAGATGCGAATTGTTTTTCCGGATAACGTTATAAATCTTGAAATTACCGGAGACATGGAGGGCAAATGGGACAAGGCGCGGATCGGACAAGTATTCTCAAATTTAATCGGCAATGCCGTGCATTATGGCTTCAGGGATCTGCCGGTTGAGGTAAATGTAAAAGGTGCCGCGAGCGAGGTCATGATCTCCGTTCACAATCAAGGCGTCCCAATCCCCGCCGATATAGCAGGCAAGATATTCGATCCCTTATCGCGCGGTAGCTTTGAGAATACTAACGGGCGAACAGAATCGATACATCTTGGGTTGGGGCTCTATATTACTAAAGAGATTGTTGCAGCTCACGGCGGAACGATCAGTGTGATTTCATCTGAGGAGGAAGGTACCACTTTTACAGCGCATTTTCCCCGGGAAAAAGAACCAGACTGGGTGCCAGTGTGGTGAATGACAGGCAGGCTTGATCCGCCGCCGGTGAATTAATGATCAATTGCAAGCTGCATTGTACGCATATTGAACGCCTCGCTTACAACAGTAAGTGTCTTCTCGCGCTTATTAAATAAATGGTCGAATTTGGTATTCGACATGCGTCCTGCGACGGACAGCAGGCTGCGCATTGTTCTGCCTCGATATAAAGTATCGTTATACAGGGTAGCGCCTGCGCGCAGTCCGCAATAGTAAGCTTCGTGAAAGAGCTGAAATTGCTTTGGTTTTAAATCGCAACTGAGTACGTCGCGCCATAGAAGATGGCCCTGGGTTAGGTGTGTACCCAACACGACGGGATCTATGCTAAAATAATTTTGTTCGGCATAACGAAAAAGCCAATCAAACAAATAGTTTGAAATCCATTTTCCATAGATAATAAAATCTTTGGTGCTTAAAACATACCAGCTAAAATATTCAAAACCCAACTCCAATAAGATGTATTTAAAAGTGTGCTCGAGTTCTTTACGCGTCCTTGCGGCCAGCATCGCATCAAGATAGCTTTCCAGTTTCTTTTTTTCCATTTTTACGTCCCCTTGTATTTTTGAGGAATGAACCCACATCTGATGATGTGAGGGAACATTCATAACTTGCTAGGGCGTGATTCTATGAATACGATGATCTGAATTGTGCGGCGCTCTGAACACTATCGTAAGACTTTATTAACCTTAAAGTCGTAAAGTGGTAATAGAGCGCAAAGGAATTGAGCTCATGCCCTTCGGGGTCAACAGGAGGCCTAAGATTAGCAAATCTGGTAGCTTCGAAAGACAACAAGTCTCTCCCCAGTCTGCTTCTGGCCCGCTCTCTTACACTGCCTTTATCCAAAGCCCTCTTATTCGCTACAGCATTGCTGCGCGGTCCGGGCTTAACCTTGGTACAATTCGGGAATTATCTAGGCTGCCACGCGGTGTGGCTGCCTCAACCAACGCTCGGAGCAATTCCGGGCAGAAGTGAGGAAGTATGGCAAAGCGGCGTCATTTTGAGCACTCAAATCGCAATGACAAACATCAACATAATGTAGAACCGCTTTATACATCTTCTTCCCCTTGGGACCCGCTGAATCAACCTGCTTTTGATCGTCGCGATCAGAGCTATGTCCGCAAAATAAAACCACAGAACGCCAATCAGTCGCTCTTGTTAGAGGCGATGGCAAAAAATAATCTGGTTGTCGCCGCAGGACCTGCTGGCACAGGTAAAACCTACCTGGCCATCAGTGCCGCGGTTGAAGCTTTGGAAGCAGGGCGTGTTGACCGCATCGTGCTGTCGCGGCCTGCGGTTGAGGCGGGCGAGTCACTTGGCTTCCTGCCTGGTGATCTGCATGAGAAAATGGCGCCGTTCCTGCGGCCTCTTTACGATGCGCTGAATGACCGTATGGGCGCCAAGCGTCTGAAGCAACATCTGGCAGATGGCACGATTGAAATCGCGCCGATCGGTTTCATGCGCGGGCGTACGCTGAACAACGCCTTTGTCGTGATCGATGAAGTGCAGAACTGCACTTATAACCAGATCAAGATGTTGCTGACGCGTCTCGGCTGGCATTCGACCATGGTGCTGACCGGCGATCCGGATCAGAGCGACTTGCTGGAAGGCATGTCGGGCCTCGCCGATATCGCCCGCAAGCTGGAAAATGTGTCGGGCATCGCCGTTGTCCGCCTGAAAGACAGCGACATTGTCCGGCATCCGCTAGTAGCCAGTATGCTGGGTGTTTTGTAAGAAAAGCGGTCAGAGAATTAAGAGGTCAGAGATAAAGGGAGCATATCTTTTCTCTGACCACTGACCTCCAAATCCCCTCTTTGCCTTTCCGTCAGTGCTGCTAAGATAGCGGCATGTTCAAATTCAAAAAATTCAGACTGACCAAAAAAGAAAAACGCCGGTTCGAACTGCGCGCGCTGCATGTCGTGCTGGCGGTGCTGGTTGGTTTGGTGCTGGCCGGATGGCTGGTGGTCTGGCAGAGCGGGCAGGATGAAACGCGCGTCCTGCAAATGCAGCAGGCAGCGCGGCAGGAAACAACGCAGCCACAATTGCCGCCTAACACACTTGCAATCGGCGGTCCGTTTGAACTGATTGATCAGGACGGCAAGGCGAGGTCCGATGCCGACTTCAAAGGCAAAAACCTTCTGATTTATTTTGGCTACACTTATTGTCCTGACATGTGCCCGACGGGCCTGCAAAGCATGTCGCGCGCGCTGGACCAAATGGGCGATAGCGCCAAAAATGTGCAGCCGCTCTTTGTGACGATCGACCCCGCCCGCGATACCCCTGCCAAGATGAAGGAATATATCGCGTCGTTTCATCCGGCAATTATCGGCCTGACCGGTTCAGCCGAACAGATTGCCAAAATCGCCAAAGAATATCAGGTCTATTACAAGAAGGGCGAGAATGTGGACGAGCATGATTATGTCATGGATCACTCCTCGCTGATTTACCTGATGGACCCGGAGGGTAAATTCATCGCCACTTTCCCTGAAGAAGTAGCACCTGCGGTGCTGGTCAAGGCGCTGAAGGGAACAGAGAAGAAGTAGGTTGGGGTGTGTTATGAGTTCTGATGATGATCAGGTAATAATCGAAGCCGGCTATCAGCCTCAGTTGCGGCGCAGTTTGGGTCTTTTTTCCTCTTTTGCCGTATCTTTTTCTTTTATCTCCATCACGACCGGTATCTTTGCCAATTACGGCTATGTTTTGGGCAAAGCCGGTCCCTTTGGATTTTGGACATGGTTGCTGGTTGGTGCTGGCCATACATTGGTTGCTCTGGTTTTTGCCGAACTAGCTGGCCGCATGCCTCTGACCGGCGCGGCATATAACTGGAATATCAAACTTATGGGGCCTGCTGTCGGATGGTTTACAGGATGGCTGGCTTTATCTGCCTATTCCATTGGCGTGGCGGCTGTAACGTCGACTTTAGTACCCGTGGTCGGCACGATATTTGATACACAATTTAATCCGGCCCTAACAACCGACATTACTGTTGGCGTTATTCTTCTTCAGACACTGATCAATATTTTCGGCGTTCGCCTGACGTCAAAAATCAACCTTATTGCAGTCTATGCCGAATTGATTTCCATCGCCGTTCTTGGTTGTTTGATAGCGGTCATGGCTTTGCATCATGGCCAACTGCATTTTGACCTTCTGACGACGATACCTGCTCAGCCCCGCCCCTACTTGCCGGGCTTTTTAATGGCGTGCCTTTTGGGTGCGTGGGCTTTTGTCGGTTTTGAAACCTCGGCGGATATGAGCGAGGAAACCATCAATGCCCGGAAGATTGCCCCGAAAGGAGTTATCTCTTCAATTGCGGTCAGTGCTATTTTGGGATTTTTCTTTATCGTTGCAATGACAGTTGCCATACCTGATGTGAAGGAAGTCACATCCGCTGAAAATCCTCTGATTGCTATTGTGAATTATCATTTGGGTGCGGCGGCAACGAAAATATTTATGGTTTTTGTCGTTATCGCTATTTTCGCCTGTTCTCTTTTGAACATGACGGCGGCATCGAGAATTTTATATGCAATCGCCCGTGACCGTCGGTTTGTCGTTTCTTCCCTGTTTCAGAAAATATCGGCGCAGCGTGTACCGGTCATTGCGATTGGTTTCGTATCGGCTACAGCCATTCTTTTTACTTTGCTGGCAGACAGTTTAACCGCTTTATATAGCGGTACATCCATTCTTGCCGCGCTTCTTTATGCCTTCACTGTTATTGGCTTTGCTGTGGGGTTTAAGAAATTACCGCCGACGCATACCTTTTCTTTGGGCCGTTGGCGTTGGCCTGTCGTGGGGTTGGCAATCAGCTGGATGCTTTTTGAGTTGGGTATTCTTACCATTCCTGAAGATTTCCATTCCGGAGCTTTGGCCGCAGGTATAGTGGTTATAACCGGTTTTGTTCCTTATTTAGTAAGTGGCCGAAAAAGACGTCTTGAAGCTTGACTCAGCTCCCTCCCGCCCCTAGGTTGCGCGCGGCCTCATAACCGGGGTTAAAAGCGGGTTTTTCGGCATGGCTTCTGATCCTGATAGTGAAAAACTGGACGTCCTCGCGGCGCGGATCAAGCAGGCTCAGGCCAAACCCGGTGACGGGTTAGAGGCCGAAGACGCCAAACCTGTGAAAATGAGCGGCGTCGGGTTTGAGTTCCTTGGCTCCATACTGGGCGGCACCTTTATCGGGTGGCTGATCGACAGGCAGGCGGGAACGGGACCTTGGGGATTGATCCTCATGATCTTTGTCGGTTTTGGCGCTGGCATGTATAGAGTTTGGAAGGCTATGGATAGCCAGAAGTAAGAATGCGGGAGACGGATAACAATGGCCTCAATGTTCGAAGAATTTGAAATTCATTCCCTCAGCGCGCCGCTGTTTACGCTGGGCGGCCATCCTGTTGCTTTCACCAATTCGACTTTGTTTATGCTGCTTGCGATTGTCGCCAGCACCTGCCTGATGGTTGTCGCGATGCGCCCGCAGGCTTTGGTTCCGGGCCGCTGGCAAATGGTAGCCGAGACTTTTTATAATATGATCGCTTCGATGGTTGAATCCACCGCAGGCGAAAAAGCCAAGCCCTTCTTCCCGCTGATCTTCTCGATTTTCATCTTCATCCTGTTCTGTAACCTGCTGGGTCTGATCCCCGGATCGCTCGCCGTCACCAGCCATATCGTTATTAATTTTGCTATCGCGATTGGCCTGTTTCTGATCATCATCATCGCCGGTTTTGTCAATCAGGGCTGGCATTTCCTGCAGATTTTTGCTCCGCCCGGCGTGCCAGTGCCCATCCTTTTGTTCCTCGTGCCGATCGAGCTGTTTTCGTTCCTCGTGCGCCCTTTCAGCCTGTCGGTGCGCTTGTTCGCCAACATGCTGGCTGGCCATATTTTGCTCGGTGTTTTTGCCGGCATGACGATCAGTTTACTGGCGGCAGGATGGTTTTTAAAGCCGCTTGGCGTATTGCCTCTGGTCGCCAACATTGCTATCACCGGGTTCGAATTTTTCGTCGCCTTCCTGCAGGCTTATATCTACGCCATTTTGGCAGCGGTATATCTGCGCGATGCAGTCGAGAGCCATTAAGAAATTAATCAACCACAAGCAACACACTAAAGGGAGTTTTCAATGGAAGGTTCAGTCAAATATCTCGGCGCCGGTATCGCTATGATCGGTGCGCTCGGCGCCGGTATCGGTCTCGGCCTGATCTTCTCGGCATGGATCAGCGCAATTGCGCGTAACCCAGCTGCAGAAGCCAAGTTCCGCCTGACCGGTTACCTCGGCTTTGCCGTGACCGAACTCGTCATGCTGATGTGCTTCGTCATCGCCATGATGATCATGAACGCCAAGTAAGAAAAAGATCGATAATGACCGCAAGACGGAACATAGCTGCAATTGGATGGACGCTCGGCCTCGCGCTGTATGCGTTGCCGGTGTTGGCCGCGGAATCTGGCGAAGAAGCCGGATTGCCGCAGCTCGACACAACATTGTTCCCGGCGCAGCTTTTCTGGCTCACGGTCAGTTTCGTTCTTCTTTACGCGTTGATGAGCAAAGTCGCTCTGCCGGGTGTCAAGCGCACGCAGGATAATCGCCAGCAGGTGATTTCGGCGGAGCTCTCTGCCGCCTCTGCCGCCAATGAAATGGCGCGCCAGATGGTCGCCCAGTATGAACAAGCTTTGTCGGACGCAAGGGCCAAGGCGCAGACGACCGTAAGCGATATTGCCGCCAAAGCCGCCAAGGAATCGGCGGCCAAGCAGGCTTCGCAGCAGCAGGACCTTAATAAGCGTCTGCAAGACGCTGAAGCTGCCATTCGCGCGGTGCGCGATGCGGCTTTGAATGAAATCAAGGGTTCCGCTTCTGAGCTTGCCCACGGCATTGTTGAAAAAGTAACAGGCCTGAAGGTGAAGGCATGAGCGAACTTTTCAACGACCCCATGTTCATGTACGCGATTGCTTTCGTTATTTTCATTGGCCTCGCCTACCGTTTTGCCCGCAAGCCGATGCTGGGAGTGATCGACGCTGAGATTATCAAAATCCGTGACGAGCTAGAACAAGCCCGCAAATTGCGCGCCGATGCCGAGAGTATGATGGCGGATTATAAAGTACGCCAGAAAGAAGCTTTCGCGCAGGCCGAAGCGATTATCTCCAGCGCTAAGGAAGAAGCCGAACGTTTGAAGGTTAACGCAGAAGCGGAACTGAAGAACTCATTGGCTCGCCATGAACAGCAGGCGACAGACCGCATCCGCGTTGCCGAAGCTGAGGCACTGACGGAAGTACGTACAGCGGCCATCGATATGGCGATGGAAATGGCGCGCAAGACTTTGACATCGCAAATGGATGAAACAGCAGCGGGCAAACTTATTGATCAGGCCATTGCTGACCTGCCTAAGAAGGCGGCCTCTAAAGCCGAAGCGGCTTAATTCACGAGCGTCATCCGGTGATGACTGGAATGACGCTTGCCGTAGTGACTTCTTTAAAACGCTTCACTTTCTGACCCCCAATGCTTGATAAAAACGTCCTCGGCATTGTTTCCATCATACTGACACTCGTGGGCTATACGCCCTATTTTCTGACGACTTTAAAAGGGCAAACCAAGCCGCATCTTTTTTCGTGGATCATTTGGGGTTTGATATCGGCCATCTCTTATTTCGCGCAGGATAGCGACAATGCAGGGCCCGGAGCTTGGGCATCGGGTGTTAGTGCAACGGGATGTTTTGTGATTGCGGCACTCGCTGTGCGTTACGGCGAAAAAAACATCAAACGTTCCGATTGGTTTTGCCTGATCGCCACCTTGGCGGCAATACCGTTATGGGCTGTAACCGAAAATGCTCTATGGGCGGTGCTGCTTATAACGGTCATAGACGCAGGCGGTTATTACCCCACCTTCCGCAAATCGTGGAGCAACCCCCGTGAAGAAAACATCATTGTTTATATTCTGGATACTATAAAATACGTCTTTGCCTTATTTGCGCTCAGCCATTATTCAGTTATTACAACCCTGTCGCCGCTGTTTATCGTACTTGCGGAAGGCAGCTTGGTCCTACTGATTTTGTGGCGCCGAAGGACGGTTCCTTAATTCTGTCTTTGATAAATCAGAGGCTGGCCCTATCCTCTCTCTATGATGCTCCTTCATGCTTCCTGTGTTGCTATCGCTCATAAAGCTGTCCTGATTGCGGGATCTGCTGGCGCAGGTAAATCTGACCTCGCATTGCGCTTGATTGATGCCGGTGCGCAATTGGTATCGGACGATCAAACGCAACTGCATGTTGAAAAAGATCAATTGATCGCATCACCGCCGCCCGCCATCACCGGATTGTTCGAAGTGCGGCATGTGGGTCTAATGAAATTGCCGTTTATTCAACAGGCAGTTGTTGCGCTCTATATCGAATTAACCGCCTCATCGCAGGAGCTGGAACGCCTGCCGGACAATGACAAAATTTTGCTGCTTGACCATGCGGTGCCAAGGCTTAGGCTACCTTCATTCGCAGCTTCGACGCCCGCCAAGATCCGGGCCTTTCTTTCTTATCCGCTTGTGACCGACCTTCATGACTGAAACGGAAATATCCTCAGCACCAGCCAAGCGCCGCATTGTCATGCTGACCGGCATGTCCGGCGCGGGACTGTCGACGGCACTGAAAATCTTCGAGGATATGGGGTATGAGGCTGTCGATAACCTGCGTCTCGGTTTAATTCAGGCGTTGATTGCCGACAATCACACAACCAGCGACGCACTTGCCGTCGCTATCGATACGCGCAACGCCAACTTCACCGTTGATGAATTGCTGCGGACAGTCGGTAAATTGACGCAAGATTCCACCCTTGATGTAAAACTGGTTTTTCTGGAATGCTCGGACGAAGCCCTGCAGCGCCGCTTTACCGAGACGCGGCGACGGCATCCGCTGGCAGTTGACCGGCCTGTGACTGACGGCATCCGGCGCGAGCGTGAAATGCTCTGGCCACTGCGCAACGAAGCCGATCATGTGATGGATACCTCACTTCTTTCGATCCATGACCTGCGGCGCTTGATGGTCGGCCACTATCACATGGACAGCGCCGCGGGCCTGACCTTGTTTGTGACATCTTTTTCTTATCGCCACGGCGTGCCGCGCGAGGCGGATCTGGTATTTGATGCGCGTTTTCTTGTTAACCCCCATTGGGAAGAGAGTCTGCGGACTCTGACCGGCAAGGATGACGCTGTTGCCGCCTATATCCAGAATGATGCTGATTATAAAGGCTTTATCGACCATATGACGGGCTTATTGCTGCCCTTATTGCCGCGCTATCAGCAAGAGGGTAAAAGCTATCTGACGATTGCAATTGGTTGTACCGGGGGGCGTCACCGCTCGGTTTTTGTGACCGAACAAATATCAACTGTTTTGGCCAGTCATGGCTATATTGTAGGCATCGGCCACCGCGATCTGGATCGCGGCGCGAATAAAGCGTAAACTGCTGCTGGATTTTTTAAGGAGTACAACATGATCGGAATGGTTTTAGTCACGCATGGCAATTTGGCGGCTGAGTTGCTCAGCGTGCTCAGCCATGTTGTCGGTCCGCAACAGCAGGTGCAGGCGGTCGGCATCGGTGCGGACGATGATATGGATGAATGCCGCAAGCGCATTATGGCTGCCATCAAGGACGTCAATAGCGGGAAGGGCGTCGTCATGCTGACAGACATGTTCGGCGGCACCCCTAGCAATCTGGCAATCGCCGCGATGCCAGCATCGCAGGCTGTTGTGCTGGCTGGTGTCAATCTGCCGATGCTGATTAAATTGGCGACAGTGCGCGTAACCATGCCGTTGCTGGACGCCGTGCGGGAAGCCGAAATGGCCGGCCGTAAATATATTCAACTGGTGTCGGAAAATCTGGCGCCGCCTAACACAACATCGGCTGCCTAAGGTTCGCCTGATGTCTGATATTGTGGGCGGAGAACTCTGCAACATTGCCGTTATTGCTAATCAACGCGGGCTGCATGCTAGGGCCGCCGCCAAATTCGTCAAAATTGCCGAAGCCTTTAAGGCGGAGACTATCGTTGTCAAAGACGACATGCGCGTATCGGCGCGGTCGATTATGGGATTGATGATGCTGGCCGCCAGTTGTGGTACAGCTATTAAAATATGCAGCACAGGTGTTGATGCTGCTGATGCCGTCAATGCCTTAACCGAGTTAGTGAAACGGAAATTCGATGAAGAATGAAACGCCGCGCACTGACCAGCATATCGAACAGGGCATTGGTATATCTTCTGGTATCGCTATCGGTCCTGCCTATATCATCGACCAGCACGGCGTGCCGGTGCCGGAATATGAAATTCCTGCCGCCAAGATCGATAAAGAACTTAAACGTTTTCATAGCGCGATTGCCAAAACGCAGCGCCAGCTGGGGCAGCTGAAACAAAAAGCGGAATCCTTACCTGCGGGCGCGGAAGATATCATCCTGCTGCTGGAAGCATACAAGGGTATGCTGTCCGGTTCGCGGCTGGTGCGGGGTGTCGAAGAATTGATCCGCGAAGACCATATCAATGCCGAAGCCGCTATCCAGCGGCAGATCGGCGCGATTAAAGCCAGCTTTGCAGGTATGGATGACCCTTACCTCGCCGCGCGCGCTGCCGATGTTGGTGATGTCGGCGTGCGGTTGATACGTCATTTATTGCAGCAACATTACAATCCGTTCGCCGATGTGCCGCAGGGTAGCGTCATCGTTGCCGAGGAAATCACCCCCGCTGATACCGCCATGATGAACCCGGATTTTGTCGCTGGTTTTGTCACGGTGCTGGGGGGTGCCGAAGGACATGCGGCGATTATGGCGCGTGCGCTCGGCTGGCCAGCAGTGTCTGGCATCGCCGGATTGATGCAAGGGCTAACGGCTGGCGATATCGTTATCATCGACGGGCGCGAGGGTAAAATTATCATGCGGCCCGATGCCGCAACCCTGCAGCATTACCGCCAGGAACTGGCGAAGAAACAGCGTGAAGATAAGAAGCTGAGAACGCTAAAGGATGTAGCGCCGGTCACGACCGATGGCACGACAATCACCTTGCAGGCTAATCTCGAATTACCGCGTGATGTCGAAGCCGCAATCGAGGCGGGCGCGGCTGGTGTAGGGTTGTTGCGCACTGAATTCCAGTTTATGAACCGCCCCGACCTGCCGGATGAAGATGAACAATATGAAGCGCTCAAGAAACTGATCCATGATCTGGACGGCAGGCCAATTACGATCCGCACACTGGATGTCGGCGGCGAGAAATTGGCAACGGCTTTAGGCGCCGCGACAGGGGACAGCGTTAATCCGGCGCTCGGTTTGCGCGCTATTCGTCTGGGGCTGAAAGAACCAAAACTGCTGGATACGCAATTGGCAGCGATATTACGCGCCAGCGTTCATGGCCCCGTGCGGATTTTAATACCGATGGTCTCAAGTGTCGCGCAGATGAAGCAGGTGCGGGAACATGTCCTGCAGGTGGAACGCCGTCTGCAACGGCGTGGCATCAAGGTGCCGAATATTCCGCCGCTTGGCGCGATGATCGAAATTCCGGCTGCTGCCCTTGCCGCCGATGCTCTTGCTAAAGTCTGCGATTTCTTTGCTATCGGTAGTAATGACCTGACGCAATATACATTGGCAATCGACCGGGGCGACGAGCGTGTCGCTGATCTGTATGATCCGTTTCATCCCGCCGTTTTACGCCTCATTCAATTTACGGCTGCGGCAGCCTGGCGCGCCAATATTCCTGTCAGCCTGTGCGGCGAAGTAGCCGGTGACCGCCGCGCGACAGCATTGCTGCTGGGGCTTGGTTTGCGCGAATTTTCGATGGGGCCACTGCGTCTGCCTGCCGTGAAGCAGGAAATTCTGCAGCTTTCGATGCCGCAGGCCGTGGCTTTTGCCGAAGCTATTATGGCCAAAAGCGACGAAGCCGATATCCGCGCCTTGCTGGAGCAGGGGGTGGGGACCGATTCTATGGTTAAGGATAAGAAAAAGCGTTCTTAAGAACATCAGTTTTTATCAATAAAAACGACATTTATAAGATTTAAACCAATCGCATGGTACCTTGTTCCTCTTTAAGGGGACTATTGTTTAAAGGGATAACATGGCTGGTCCTTCTCGAAGGCAATTGGGTCAAGAACATTCGAAAGCTGTTTCTATAACCCTTACAAAAACAAGCGAAGATTCTATTAGGCAAACTAGGGATTTCACCCACCCACTGTTGTCTGGTGACCTTAGTTCTTCATTACCGATCGGTGTTGGTACGGACAGGGTATATATTGCTGGTCGTGTTACCAATGCGGATTTGGAGAAAATGGCTCAGACCCCTGCTGATGCGTCTGTCAGCTTATTCATTGGTCCAGCCAAAGTGCACCCCCTATCTTGCCCAACAGGCTATAACCTTATGATAGATTCTGCAGGGTCTCTT
>Ga0206916_1010_pt1 | contig 71466 bp, 53 predicted proteins | sample Alteio_BWOrgHeat_71_FD_152957 | JGI IMG/M metagenome (GOLD analysis project Ga0206916, IMG submission 152957) | Enriched cells from forest soil in Barre Woods Harvard Forest LTER site, Petersham, Massachusetts, United States -... | ecosystem: Environmental > Terrestrial > Soil > Temperate forest >... | reverse complement strand
AGCGCTGCATCGTCCCCGGGCCGCCCATGCGCGCTCGCTGGTCGTAAAACGCACAGCCGTCGACCCGGCAAGCCTCTTTCTGGTCCGCAATAATGCGGTCGATCGCCGCCTGCGTCTGCCACGACGCATGACGCCCCCGCCCCACCTTCAGCGCGCGATCGTACGGCCCCAGCAACAGGATCGACGCTCTCGGGACGATGCGGTGCAGGTTCTGCAGCACTTCATGCAGCTCCGCGACATAGTCATCGTTATGGCTTGCCGACTGCGCCGCTTCATTGGTTCCGTAGGCCAGCACAATCAAATTCGGGTTCCGCTCGCCGAGGTACTCGGCAAACATCTGCTGGTTCCACTTCAAGATCAGCGGCGCGACCGCCCCGTTGATTCCCAGGCACTCATACGTCACGCCCGCCTGCTCGGTCACCAGGCCGAGCAGGCGGACCGGCGCGCTATCCAGCGTTATCAGCTGGAACTCATGCTCCCCGGGTGTGCAGGAGTAGGTAAACGTCCCCGCACCGCGCGTCGAGCTGTCGGCAGCCGCAGCTGCGCTGTCTGCCGTTCCTGTCTTGATCTCCGCAACCGGCTGCCCGTTATCGCTGAAGTCCAGCGCTCCTCCGCCTGGCTGGCGCAGATACTGCACCTGCAGCGTCTCGCAGGTCGTCGTCAAAAACACCGACTCGCCTGGCCGTCGCGTCGAAATCGCAAGCCCGCCCAGTCCCGTGTCGCCGTCGCCAAGGTCCGTAAACCGGTTGCCCTGCGTCACCCATCCTGACGTCTGCGAGCGCGAAGACCCCACCAAACGATACCCGGCAAACGGATGTCCGGCGTACTGAAACCCCAGCCCTCCGTTGCCGAACTTTGCCTGCATCAGCGCTCGCATCTGCCCGGTAAAAATATCCGCCGCAGTATGCGAATCTCCGAACTGCATGATCCTCACAATCGATCCCGCACCGGACCCATCGGTCACGCCAGCCGTTTTCGAAGCCTGCTCCGCTGTCAGAGCCTTGAAGAAGGCATCCAATGCACGCGGATAGCGAAACGGCTGCTTCAGCGCAGGCGGCAGCACCGAGTCTGCGTACAACGATTCATCCGCTGGGGTCGTCTCCTGCGCCGCCACTCCCGGCGCATCCGCATCTGGAATCGGCTGCGTAGGAACCTGCGTGTCTGGCGTCCGCGTGGCCGGAACCTGAGCGACTGGAACCTGTGCCATCTCCTGCACCGGCCTCGCCGCTCCATACCTTGATCGGATCACAGGCGCAGGCGCAACATGCCGCGAGGTCCCTCGCTTCCCGTGTCCCCCCGAGCCGACCCGATCCTTCGAACGGCTGGCAGAATGGCTCGCAACCGCATGCCCACTCGTATGCGCAGGAGCTTTCGCTGTCCCCGTCTTCTTCTTCGCATTCGGGGAAGCAACGGCATGCCCGGTCCCGGATTTCTTCTTCGACTCCGACGTCTGCCCCGCCACCAACCCCGGCACCATCAGCAAAACGGCCAACATCCAATACGCGCGGCGACGAGCAAACACTCTTCCCGTCACCCCGCTCTCCAACTGCACTTCCATCATTCGTCAATAACTTTCCGGGCTGCGAGGTTGCGGTTGCGGCTGCGAAGGTTGCGGTTGAGATTGCGGCGTTCCCGGGGGAACAGCAGCCGGGACAGTCTGCGCCGGCGGCGTTTCCTGCTTCGTGGCGTCGGACGTTGCTGTAACAGCCGGCGGAGCCGCAACCGGCGCCAGCGGCTCTCCCATCGCCGACGGTTTCGGCTTGCCCGACGGCACCATCACCAGACTCGGCTTCACCACCGGCGTTGGCGCAGGCACTACAGGTTGGACGCCGGGAGCGACGAGTTCGTGGCGATGCTCCAGATGTTGCCGTTCCAGATACTGCTCATACCCCGTCATCAGATCTTTCACCAGCAGTTGCGCCACCATCGTCGCGCCCTGGGGCGTGGGATGGATCAGATCGCCGGACACAAGTCGAGGATGCCCCGTATACCAGCGGGCCATCGTGCCGTCTCCCCCCATAGCATCAAAGGTATCGAAAAACGCGCATCCCTGCTCCGCCGCGACCCGCCGCTGGATTGCTACAATCCGGGGAATCGTGTCGTACGTATGGATCTCGTCGACGCCGGACCGCAGCCCGCGGTCCATCGGACTCATCACCAGAATCGGCGTTCCCGGCAAAGCTGCCTTGACGCGCTTGATCGCGGTCCTCAGGCTCGGCTCATAGTACTTGTCGACGTACGATCCGAAGCCGCTCTCATTGGTCCCATAGTTGATAATCACCAGCGCCGGCCGCTCATGCTGCAACTCCGCCGTCCAGGCCGCCGCGTTGAACCCATTCGACAGCACCGACGTCGACGCCCCGTTCAGCCCCAGCGAGTCGTACACTACTCCCCGTCCACTGGTGCGGAACGTCTCGCCAAACAGCCGCACCGCCCCGGATACCGGCTTCACATCCACCGCCGTTGTCCCCTCGGGCAGCGTCACGGTGTGCCACGCCGGTTCGACACGCTCGGCCGCAGTCGAAAACGTTCCCAGCTCGACACCATTCGCCGCAACAGAAACCGTCCCCCCTCCCGGCCGCCCCAGGTACGCCACCTCCATCGTCCTCTGGTACGAGTCTCTCAGCGTGATGTGGCTGGAAGCCCCGGATGCCCCCTCAAAGCTCGCGCCACCGACACCGTACGTATCGTCGCGCATCTTGCCGACAGCGGTGGAAGCCGTCCATCCCTTGTCCGAAATATCCACGCCCCGGTGCTGGTACCAGGCCCAAGGTTTCGCGGTCAGCAGAAACCCATCTCCGCCGTCCCCAAACTTCTTCTGCAACATGGAGCGGACGTCGCCGGTAATCAGGTCCGCTGTGGTTGGGGAGTCTCCGTAGTGCAGCACCGTCACTACCTGCGGCGCTCCATCCCCGGCCGGCAGTTCCAACCGATGCAGCGCGGCGAAGAAGCTATCGATCGCGCCCGAGTCATCCACAAAGTAATCTGAGACCGCCACGCGCGCCCCCGGCTTCAGTGGGACCACAACCACCGCAGGCGCCGGAGGGTGGCGAAAGAGCACTACGTTTGCCGCTTCGCTAAAGATCCCGGGCGAAATCCCTTTCGCCGGATCGACGAACATCCGAAACGCCACCAGCACAGCCGCCGCCGTAGCGATGGCCAAAACCGTCTTCAGTACAGCGTTTTTCTGGGGAGTCATCACTAAAAGCTCCCGTAGATAAACGTCGCGCTACCCCGCCCCGACAGGCTCTGGATCGCCAGCACCAGGCCTGCCAGCGCCAGCCCCTGCACCCAGAACGGCATCCGCCCCAGCAGGTCGGCACTGCCGTCCAGCCACTTCACCGGCAGACACGCCAGCACCGCCGCGGCCCCCATCACTCCCAGGATCGGCAGCGTCAGGTTGTCGTGCCCCCAGGTCATCGATCCCATCCGGGCCAGCACGTCGAAAGCATTCTGCATCGATGCCGCGTGGAAGAAAATCCACGTAAAGCAAACAAAATGGAACGTCACCACCCGCGCGGCCAGCGTCCCTGCCGCACTCGGTTTCTGGCCCCGAGGACGTTTCCGCCATTGTATCCAAACGCGCACCGCCGCCAGCGCAACGCCGTGCAGCAGACCCCAGGTCAGGAAAGTCCACCCGATCCCATGCCACAACCCGCCCAGCAGAAACGTCAGAATCACGCTGTGGCAATACGACAGCAGGGGATGCGTCCGCCGCCGCTGCGGCAGCCGCTCCTGTATATAGTCCCGCAGCCAGAACGAGAAGCTGATGTGCCACCGCCGCCAGAAGTCCATCAAATTGATGGCGGTATAGGGCCGATTGAAGTTCTCCGGCAGCTTCAGCCCCAGCAACAGGCCGACCCCGAGCGCGATGTCCGTATAGCCCGAGAAGTCGAAAAAGAGCTGCAGCGCAAACCCGTACACCGCCGCCAGGACTTCCAGCCCGCTGTACAGGGTCGGCGTGTCGAACACCCGGGTCACCAGGTTCTCCGCCAGGAAGTCGGCGATGAGAAGCTTCTTGACCAGCCCGATTCCGATCAGCAGCAGCGCCCGTCCAGCCATCTCCCGGGTCAGCACCGGCTTGCGGAAAAGCTGCTTCAAAAACTCATGCAACCGGAGGATCGGGCCGGCCACCATGACCGGAAAAAACATCGCGGCACCCATGTATTCCAGCCAGCTCCGGGTCGCCTCCGCGCCGTCCTCCCGCCGGTAGAGATCGACCGTATACGTCAGCGCCTGGAAGCAATAAAAAGAAAGGGAAAGAGTTAACAGCCACGAGTACCGCTCGGCGGTCACCGCGGAAAGAATTTTCGTCCCCGCCAACAGCCCCACATTCAGCAGCAGGGAGACCGCCAGCAGCAACCGCCGTACACCCTTGCCCTCGCCGAGGCGGTCCGTGCGCGCCAGGCCTAATCCCACCAAATAATCAATGGTCGCGGCGAGAGGCATCAAAAAATATAACAAGCCGAACTTGCTCAAAAAGAACAAGTTAGCTGCAAGCAGCACAAATAATCGCCCTGTACGGCTGCGGGCAAGCAACCAGTACAGCAGCCAGACACTCAAATAAAAGACAAAGAAAGGTGCCGTACTCAGAAGCATCAGGGGGCTCGTGCGGAGCGAAGGTTGGAAGGTTCCGCAAACCCTAGCGTATGCGGCTTTTGTGCGGTTGGGGAGTTGACGGTTTAGATGCTCTTGTGGCAGGCAGTCGGGCTAGCAAAACATGGGTTTTTCGGCCTATTTCCAGTAAACTTGTAGATGGTCGGAAGCAAGTTTTCAAACGTTCCGGCCTGGAGATTGTTTGCCTAAATATCTAAGGTTAGACCTCATCGCCACCTCCCTCGCCGTAACAGTACTCGCGGCGGCATCGGCCACCTTCTTCTTCATCGTACCCACTCTCACCACCCCCGTGATGGCGGACGCCTCGCTGGTGATGGCCCCGATAACCGTACCCACCCTCCCGGCCCTGACTCCGTCCAAGCACAAGATCATGTGGACGACCCCGCTCTTCGGCTTCGCCTCCTGGTACGGCTCCGTTCTCCAGGGCCACCATACCGCCAGCGGCGAACGCTTTGATAAAGGCGAGCTTACGGCCGCCCACCGCACCCTGCCCTTCGGCACCATGGTGCGCGTTGTGGACGTCAACAGCGGCAAATCCGTCGTGGTCCGCATCAATGATCGCGGCGTCCTGTTCCCGGACCGGGTGATCGATCTTTCCTCGGCCGCCGCGAACGACCTTGGGATTCTGCGCTCGGGCGTGGCGAAGGTGCGCCTTGAAATCCTGAAGAATGTTCCGCCGGCCGACCCCAAGGCCGTGCCCGCCGAGCCAACACCGCTCTAGAATTTACGGCTTCGCCAGATCGGCCAGCATCTTCTGGCTTCGCGGTATGGCCGCCCCCGGCGCCACGGCCGGCAGCAGCGCCAAACCCTCTTTTGCGGCTGCAATCGACTTCGCTTTCTGTCCATCGGCCTGATACGCCTCTGCGAGCGTAATCAGATAGCCCGCTTTCTTCCGCTGGCTAAGCGCGACCAACCGTTCCGCGTCGCGCACATTCAGCGCGGTGTCCTGCAGGGACTTCGGCAGCACATTCATCCTCGCCGCCGTCGCCAGGTCCAGCGTATGCGCTGAAACATCCGGCGCTGCGGTCATTTCGCGCAACGCGGCAATGCCCGCCGCCGACATCGCCGGCCCAGATGGGTCGCCATCCGCCACTTCCAGGGTGCCCAGCTCTGCCCGTTCATACGCCAGTTGCGCTGCCCAGTTTTGATTGCCTTTGTCCACCTTCACCAGCTTCTCCCGGATTGCCACCACCTGCTTCAGCAACTCGATGGCCCGGCGACGGTTCGCCTTCTCCTGCTCCGGATGCGGATACAGGCTCATGTCCAGCATGTCCACATAAGTAAACGCTTCATTTGAGGTCGCTACGGCGAGGTCCACCTGGGCGCGTGTATCGTCCGGGTCGGCTGCGGCGTACACGCCGTCAATCTCCCTTACCCGCTCGTACGTTGCAATCGCCGACTTCTCGTCCAAGACTTCGCTATAGGCCGTCGCCAGCTTGTTGTAGGCAGCACCGATAGACCGTCGCACCGTCGCCGTCTGCTTCTCCGACTCCGGCAGCGCGTCCCAGGCCGCCAACGCCTGACGATACTCCACGATGGCTTCCGCCGGGTCGGTGTCTGCCCGGATGTTCGCGATCTTGTAGTGGCCAATCGCAATCGCTCGCCGCGATCGCAAAAAGTTGGGATCCAGCGCCAGCGACCGCTCCGAAAGCGCCAGGCCCTTGCGATACGCCGCCAAGGCCAAGTCCTGTTCCCCGAGACTTGGGACCCCCGTCTGACCCAACTGGTCACCCAGACCTCCAACAGCCGTGGCTGCCTCGGCAAACTGCAGGGCCGTCGCGCCAGGCTGCGCCACCCGTGCCTCAAATGTCGCTGCCGCCAACCGCGCCGACACAATCGACTCCCCCGTCCGGCCTAACCCGAACAGCACCTCACCGCGAGACTGTTCCACCAGCGCCAGCGCTCCCAGCACCTCCGAATCCTTCGGCCACTTCGCCTGCATGCCCTGCGCAATCGTCAGCGCTTTCCCAAGGCTGACCAGGGCACCCTGTGGGTCGCCGATATTCTGGTCATAAGGATTTCCCTGCAAATTCCCCAGGTGTGTATACGCGTTGACCAGATCAAGCTGCGTCTGCCGGTCGCCGCCGTCGTCCTGCGACATACGGTCCAGATGTTCCAGCACTCGCCCCACCAGCAGCCGCTGCACCGGTGTCGACCCCGGAAGCTGCTTCACCGCCTCATCAATCTCCGACAGCAGGCTCACACTCAACTGGCGTAAATCCTGCGACCGCGCCTCGGCCCTGCGCCGCTGCAGGTTCGCCGACCGCGACTGCCACAGGATTCCCGCAATCCCTGCCAGCAACGTAACCAGCAGCAGCGCCGCTCCGGCAATCGCCAGCCGGTTCCGCCGTACAAACTTTCCAGCCCGATACCGCAAAGTTCCCCGCCGCGCCATCACAGGCCGGCCATCCAGATACGCCTGGACGTCTCCGGCAAACTGGTCGACCGTCAAATACCGTTCCCCCGGCTCCTTGCGGAGGGCCTTCATCACGATTGCGTCCAGATCGGCGTCCAGTCGCTCCGCCGCTGCCGAACTCGGCTTCGGCGGCACCTCGTTGCAGATCACCCGCAGCATCTCGGCGGTCGTAAACTCCTTCAGCTCATACGGTGGACGCCCCGCCAGCAGCAGATACAGCAACACTCCCAGCGAATAGGTGTCCGTGGCCGTCGTGATGGCGTCGCCCAGCACCTGTTCCGGGCTGGCATACTGCGGCGTGAACGACTGCAAACCATTCTGGGTGAACCCTGACACCGCGTCCGCATCCGGCACCAGCAGCTTCGCCGTCCCAAAATCCAGCAACCGGGGAGTCCCATCCGCCACCACCAGGATGTTGTCCGGCTTCAGGTCGCGATGCACCACCAGGTTCTGGTGTGCAAACTGCACGGCCCCACAAACCTTTGCAAACAGCTCGAGCTTCGCCCGCACCGACAGCCCGTTTCTCTGGCAAAACTTCGCAATTGAAACCCCGTCCACATACTCCATGGCGAGGTAAAGCTCGCCTCCCTCGCTCACGCCTCCGTCCAGCAGCCGCGCAATAAACGGGTGACTCAGCCCCGCCAGGATCTGGCGTTCCATCCGGAACCGCTCGCGAAATAGCTCCGTAGCCAGCGGCAGATCGATGACCTTGATCGCCACCTGCTGCTCGAAGTGCCCATCCGCGCGATGTGCCAGATAGACGGCGCCCATGCCGCCGCGCCCCAGCAAACGCTCGATCCGGTACGGCCCGACCCAGCGTCCGCCAGCCTCAGCAACCCGGCTCGCGTCTGCCCGCACCGTCCCCAGCAGCTCCTCTTCCTCGCATGCCGACAGCAGCGACCGCAGCTCCGCCATCAGCAGCGTGTCGCCGGCGCAGCTCTCCTCGAGCACGGCTTCGCGCTCCGATTCCGCCGCACCCAGCACCGCATGAAAAATCTCTTCGGTGCGGTGCAGCAGTTGAGCGTCTATTTGGTCTTGTTCGCTGTCGTCAGTCATCGCTGCCAAACTTTAATTTTCCAGTCTATACAGACAGCGCAATCCAGCCTCAATCTGCCTCAGAGACCTTCTTACCCGGCTCGATCCGGCGAAACAGCCAGGCCCGCGCGAACTTCAAATCCCGATCCACGGTCGCCTTCGACACCTTCATCAGCACGGCGGTCTCCTCCGCCGTACACCCCAGAAAGTACCGCAGCTCCACCATCTGCACCTTCGCCGGATCGACCTGCGCCAGCGCGTCGAGCGCGCGGTTCAGCTCGATCATCTCCACGGTCCCCAGGCCCACCCATGCCATGTCTTCGTTCAGCGGAACATGCTCCGCGGCGCCGCCGCGCCTTTGCGCCTGCGTCCCCCGCGCATGGTCGATCAGAATCATCCGCATGACCTTCGCGGAAAATGTATAGAAATGGGAGCGGTCTTCCCACTCGGTCTTCTTCTGCCCCAGCAGACGGAGATAGAGCTCATGGACCAGTGATGTCGCCTGCATCACCCCAGGGTTCTTCTCGCGCCGAATATACGCGGCGGCCACTTCCCTCAGGTGCGGATACACCAGCGGAACCAGGTGGTCGAAGGCGTCGGGCTCGCCATCCTTCCACTTCGCCAGCAACAATGTGATCTCGCCCTGTTGCGTGTTCAAGGGGGCCTCCGCACAAACTGTGCGCTTCGTAGACGTTAGCCTAGCATCGTAGACTTAGCCTAGCATCCGAAGGCCGGGAAACACTCCCCCAAATTATGCAGTTTCCATACTCTCCACCAGCGCAAAATACAGCAGCTCTTCCAGCGACATTTCGTCCAGATTCATCTCGTCTACTCCCGCCATTGAACTTCCCGCTATCGAACTCAGGTCTTCCGGAGCATTTTCCCTGTTGCCGAGGTTCCCGGAACAGTCGTGCAGTGGTCTACACCCACGGGGAAAATGCTCTGCCCTGCCAGGCTCTACGTATGCAAGATTCACTTCGTTCCCTCCCCCGCACTCTCTGCAGTGGGGCCGCAGCCCCAGCGCCCCCGCATTCCCGCGCGAAACTTCTCGCGCTCTTCCGGGCTCATCTGTCCCCAACGCTCCTCCATATGCCGCTTCCATCCGCCGCGCCCGCCGCATCGTCCGCCATGTCCGTGTTTATGGAAGCCGCCCAGTAAAATTTTGCTCAACAGCAGCAGACCGATCGCCTGGAAATACGTAATCGGCTTCAAACCAAACACCGCCGGCATCAGCCAGTTCCACAGGTGCATGACGACAAACCCCAACACCGTCGCAATCACAATCACCAGCACCACGATCTTCACAACCTTAAAAGCTCTCATCGACCTCTCCTTACTTCGTTCCAAACTCGTCTTTCAATTCCTGCAACCGTTCCCGCAGAGCCAGCACGGCATACCGTTTCCGCGACAGCAGCGTATTCACGCTGACGCCGGTCTGGTCCGAAAGCTCTTTGAAACTCCGTCCAAGAAACTCATGCGCCACAAAGACTTCGCGCTGTTCCTCGGGCAGTTCCTCCAGCGCCTCTTCCAGCGCTTCGAAGATCACATTCCGCGCATACACCGCCTCGGGCCCGGCTTCCGGGGAAGGCAACAAATCCTCCAGCGTCAGCGCGCCCTCGTCTTCACTCACCGCCTCGTTCAGCGACACCGTTTTCCGGCGCCGAAACAAGTCCGTCACCCGGTTCCGGGCCACGCGAAACAGCCACGCCGTCACCTGCTCCGCTGGCTTCATCATGCGATAGGCCGAAATCAGCTCATAAAACACGTCCTGCAACACATCTTCGGCGTCGCTGGTGTCGAGCACCCGCCGGCGGATGAACTTCCGCAGCCGCGGCTCGTCCCGCTCAAACGCCTCGGCGATGAACTGGTCCTGCTCGTCAACCGTCCAATCTTCGCCGGGCATCGTTCTCCTGATCTCCGCCGAGCTACGACATGCCGGCAATGCATGGGTTAACGAACCAGAACGGCAAATATTGCATGAAATCGCGATTTCTTTTCCTCAAGTATCGTAAGAGCAGGACATTTCAGGCAGCCAACCGGAAAGGCGGCTCAAGGAGAAGGCGGTTGAAGATTTTTGGCTTGCACCGGCTCGATCGCCGATCCGACCGCCTCACGATCAACCTGCTGGCGATCGTTCTGCCTGTCCTTTCCTCCCTGATCTCAGCCCGCATCGGATTTCTCCGCCATACGCCCTTTGCCCTGCATGTGCTTTGCATCATCTTCGTTGCGATGCTCGGCGGCTTCGCGCCCGCCATGGTCGCTGTCCTGCTCTCCATCGTCTCCAGTTACTACCTGCTGTTCGACGCCAACGGCCTGCACGAGCCTTTCTGGATCACCGCCCTGCGCTGTAGCGTGCTCGCGGTCATCGGCATCTTCGTCGCGGTCGTCAACCGCGGCCGCCACCGCGCGCTCAGCGCGCTGCAAGACCGCACCGCCGAGCTTATCCTCTCGCAACAGGGTAGCCGGTGCGCCTCCTGGCGCTTCGACCCGCGGGACAAGCTCCGCTGGCAGCGCGGAGGATACGAGGTTTTCGGCATCCCCTTTGACGCCGTCGAGACCCTGCCTTCCCCCATTGAGCTGATGCACCCTGACGATCAGTCCCACGTTCGTTCCACCATCGACGAAGCCATCCGGACAAATGGACCGATACATCTCCAGTATCGCGTCCTGTTTCCCAACGGCGACGTCCATTGGAATGAAGCCCGCGGCGCTCCTGTGGCTCCGGGAGTCGCGGTCTGGCGCGGCGTCACCTTCGACGTTTCCGAGCGCAAACTTGCCGAGATCGCTCTGCTGCGTTCTGAAAAACTCGCCGCCATGGGCCGCCTGGCCTCCACCGTCGCCCACGAAATCAATAACCCGCTCGAAGCGGTCACCAATCTGCTGTACCTCGCGCGCACCAGCCTCGCGCACAGCGACGACAGCCAGGCCTATCTCGCTTCCGCCGAAGCCGAGCTCGGCCGCCTCGCCGACATCACCCGCCTGACCCTGGGCTTCGTCCGCAATAATGCCAGCTCACGCAACGTCGACCCATCCTCGACCATCGACGAGGTGCTATCGATCTTTCGTCACCGCTTCGAACTGAAACGCATTCAGGTCGCGCGCTCCTGCCAGGGCGGGCTCTTGATCCACATCGCTCCCCACGAGCTTCGCCAGATTCTCACCAACATTATTTCCAACGCCGCCGACGCGCTCCCCGACTCCGGCGCGATGCTCTCGATCAAGGTGCGTCAGGAAAACAATTCGGCCGTCATTCAGATCGAGGACAACGGCCACGGGATTTCAGAAGCGGACATCCGCCGCATCTTCGAGCCATTCTTCAGCACCAAGCAGGACGTCGGCACCGGCATCGGCCTATGGGTCACTCGCGAACTGGTTGAGAAAAACGGCGGCACCGTCTCGGTGCGCAGCGGCGATTTCCCGGGCGGAATGAAAACTTCCTTCCGCTTGGAATTCCCGTTGGCGCAGGATGAGAGCTCTTAGCCTTTAGCTCCTAGCTTTTAGCTCACGACTCTTAACTCATAGCTCACAACTGAGAGCTAGACCTACACCTTCGGCCTCTGCAATACCTGCGTCGTCACATACGGCACCGTAAAGTAGAACGTCGCGCCCTTGCCCACCGAACTCTCCGCCCAGATCCTCCCTCCATGCCGGCTGATGATCCGCTGCACCGTGGCTAGTCCCACACCCGTCCCCGGAAAATCGCTCTGCACATGCAGCCGCTGGAAAGGCTGGAACAACCGGTCGGCATACATAGGATCGAACCCCGCACCGTTGTCGCGCACAAAGAAAACTGTCTCGCCGTTGCTCTCGCTGGAGCCAAACTCGATCATTGCCCTCGGCAGCTTGGACGTATATTTCCATGCGTTGCCCAGCAGATTTTCCATCACCACGCACAGCAATCCTGAGTCCGCCAGCACCGACGCGCCCGGCGCGATGGTCACCTCTACCTTGCGCTCCGGCTCCGCAATTTCCAGTTCCCTGATGATCGACCGCGCCATCGCGCTGAGGTCGATCATCTCTCGCCGAAACTCCTGGCGGCTTGACCGCGAGAGATTTAAAAGATCGTGGATCAGCACCGACATCTTTCGTGTCCCGCTCAGCAACTGGTCCAGGAGGGCACGCCCCTCGTTGTCCAGATTCTCGCCGTAGGTATCTTTCAGCAGGAAGCCGATGTTGCCGATCGTATCCAGCGGCCCGCGCAGATCGTGCGCCACCGTGTACGAAAATGCCTCCAACTCGCGATTGGCCGCGCTCAGTTCGGACGTCCTCTGCTGCACCCGTTCCTCAAGCACCATGCGCGACTTCTCCAGTTCCTTGTCGCGCTCCTGAATGTCGTCCAGCATTTCGTTGAACGACTTCACCAGCAAGGCGAGCTCATCATCCCGCTCGGGCGCCTTCGCGCGTACCGTGTAGTCCTTCTCGTCTCGTACGATCTGCGCCGTCTGTGCGAGGCCGATCAGCGGCTCCGTCAACATGCTGCGGAACGTCGACGTCAGCAGCAGCGCGAGGATCATGCACAGCAGCAGCACGAGCGCCGCGATCATCGCGTAGTGCCGGGTCCGTTGCCCCAGCGCCTGCGGCCTCGCCAGGATATAAATCGTCCCGACGCGCTCGCCCTTGTACAGGATGACGCTGCCATACAGCAGGTCGCTTCCTTCTCTCCAATGAGCGTCGTTGCTGCCTACCGGTATCGGCTCGATATGCATCGGAGGTGCGCCGGCGTCCCTGTCGTAGCTCGCAAACGGAACTCCATCGCGCCCTATCACGACCGCGGAAACCACATCCGGTGACCCCTTCAAAGCCGAGAGCGTCGCCGTTGCGCTCTGTTTGTCGTCAAAGTCCAGCGCCGACACCGTATTCGCGCCGATCAACTGTGCCTCGGTCTGCTGTGTGTGCAGCAAATCGCGCTCGAAAGCCACCGAGTCATACGCCAGGAACGAAGCGAATGCCAGCAGCAATGCGCTTCCGCTCACAAATACATTCATCAGCTTCAGCCGCGCCGAAATCGAGTTGACCATTCCGAAGAGCCGCATTATTGCGTCCTCCATTGCGGTCCGCCACTCACGGCCAGCGCCACTTTCAACAACTCCGAGCTCAAACCCAGTTTCGCCTTCGTCACCGCATCCAGGCCCACCAGAAACCGCACATGTTTGGCCTGGGTCTCGAACGCGATCATCCCGCCGCGCTCCACAAAATGCGGCACGTCGCTCACCGTCAGCACGGGATATCCAGTCAGGTCGGTCAAATCCTGCTTCAATCGATCGGCTTCCGACCCGCTGATAAAGACGATCGCGCAGCGCCGTGCCGCAGCCGCAGTTTCGACGTGAATCGTCCGTTCGGGCACGCCATTCAATTGTTCATTCGCGGTGAGCTTCTCCAGCGCGCCGGCAAAGTCATCATGGCCCAGAACGCAAATGTCGAAACTCGGCTGATGCAGCGTGTCCGGCTGGCGAAGGAACTTTCCAAAGTTGAAAAGATAAGCCGCCTTGACGTCATAATCCGTCGGCTTCTGCGCCGGCACATGAGCCGGTAACAGCAGGGCAGCCGCAACAAGACAAACCACGCTCCGGAAGGTCCATCTCCGTCGCGCGCTCTCCATCCGTCCTATCGCTTCGACGTCCATACAAGCTTCCCGAACACACTCCGCCGAATACCCAGCGTCGGAACCTGCCCATCGCCCGAGCCGAACTCCTGATGTCCCTGATCGATCAGGTCGCGCCCGTTCACCGACAGGTCAATGCCGCCCCGATGCCAGCCCAGTCTCAAGTCCGCGGTCGTATACTGCGGCACCGCCTGCGCGGGGGCCGAGCCATAATGCCGCAGGCTCTGGTCGAACTCAAACGCCTTGCCCAGATCGATACGCGACTGTATCGCGATCATGTTCAACGGCGTTGACCCCTTATACCCTGTCACACTCGCCGGATCGGCAAACCCCGGCCGCGATTTCAGGTTATACCGCAGAAGGGAGTACGCCCCACCCACCCGCCATCGCGAAGCCACTTTCCAGTCCGGAGCAAATTCGATTCCGCGCGTGCTCCCCTGCACCGTGTTTCCGTACAGAACCGTATACGCCGATTCGTTCACCACGGGGTCGTTCTGGATCACCGCCGGCAGCAACCCCTGCAATTGTTTGTACTGATTGAAGAACCCGGCAACATCGATATAGAAATTGCTGGTAATCAATCGCCTGTATCCTGCCTCGTACGCCAGCAGCGTCTCCGGCTCAAACTTCTTGTTCCCGCTCACCAACAGTTCCAGGGTCGGTGAGATCGGCGCCGTCAACCGGAAGTCCTCTTCCAGTTGCGAAGGAATCCGCACCGCCCGGCTCACCGCAGCCCACACCGTCTGGTGCTCGCTCGCGCGAAACAGCAGCCTCCCCGAAGGCTGCGCTTCCCAGCCGCTGAACGGATTATGTTCTTCCTTCAGGCCGAGCGTGAGCGAAAGCCGCTTCGGCACAATCTTGATCTCATCCTGCCCATACAGGCTGTACAGCAGATAGTTCTGGTCGTGGGGCAGGAAATCCACGCCGGCCTCATGCGGGGTAAATTGCGTTGGATTATTCCGGTAGTTCACTCCCGCGACGACGGTATTCCAACTGCCGGCCTGCCACCGCACTACACCATCCAGATTGAAGGTGACCTGCCGTATACCACCGACCAACCCTTCGCGATTGGTTCGATCGATGTACCCCTGCACATAGAAGTTCGACCCATTCAGAAAGTCGTGCGACCACTTACCCAGCACATCGCCGCCCGACACCGGATCCTCCGTGTCGGAGAGCCCCACACGCCGTGGCGTGATTCCGCGATAGATATCGCCCTGCACGGTCAGCGTATCGTCCTTACCGTCCGTCCAGTCGGTGCGGAAGCCGCCGCGCATCATGTGCCACGCGTCATACTCATCGCCGTCCGGATGGATCTCCGGCCCCCGCAGAAATCCCTTCCCAAAAATCCGATACGAGAAATCCTTGCCGACGCTACCGCCCCAGCGCGCCTCGCCGTTGTAGTGCTCCAGGTTTCCCGCCACCGTCGTCGACAGCGCGCCGCGTGTCGCATCGCTTTTCTTCGTAATGATGTTGATGACGCCGTTAACCGCGTTCTCGCCCCACACCGTCCCACCCGGTCCACGGATGACCTCGATCCGGTCGATGTCCTCGAACACCAGGTCCTGCACCTGCCAGTACACACCGCCAAACAGCGGGGTATACACGCTGCGCCCATCGATCAGCACCAGCAGCGACTTCGAAAAGTTGCTGGTAAACCCACGCACCCCAACGGCCCACTGGTTCGAGTTCACCGTTCCGACAAATACCCCCGGCAACATCCGCAGGAGTTCGGGAATATTGGTCGCGCCCAGCCGCCGAATGTCTTCCTGGGTCAGCACGGAAATCGCCGCCGGGGTCCGCCACACCTGTTCCGGCTCTTTGCTCTGGGTCGTCACCTCGATGTTGCCCAGTTCCTCCAGGCTCATCGTCTTGATCGACTGCCCCCACGCCGCTTGCCCACACCCATAACAAAGCAGCGCCACCGCCCCAATCCCAGCCAGGCGCCGCCGTCGACGCACCCTCTCCCAGGCAAGGAAAACCCTTGCAGCAGCCCCACCGGCCGGCTGGCTAATACCCCTCATCCCATGAGCCTGATGACAAATTGCTCTCTCGCCTTCCCGTGTCTACCGCACCAGGTCCATGTGACACTTTCCGCAACAACTGAGGCCGAAAAATCACCGACGCCACGCCGGGTTAGTCACCCTCCCCAGCGTGTAACCCAGCGGTAATTTTTCACCTAGACGTTTGGGGAGATGCGGAAAATTCACACGGGGATGCCCGTCGAAACCGCAAAGCCCCGCAAAAGTTGTAGTGCAAAAGCAATGGAGAGAACAGGTTAACTACATAGGAGATATCATTTTCAGCAACACAAGAACCTGCGGCTTGCGGCAAAGGAAACCAGCGACGGACTCTGTGAGCTTTTCGGTAGAACCCATCAGTTCGGCGAAATCCCCACTGCAATCGGTGTCCCGCTCGCGCTGGCAAACCCCGAACCCGACAGCACCGTTCCGTCGTTCGCAAACTCGCTCAGCATACCGTTGCCCGCATTCGCGAGCCAGGCATTGCCCTGACCATCGATCGCTATGCTCTGCGGCAGGCTCAAACCACCGCCGGTAAACGACGACACCGCGCCGCCTGCCGTTACCCTGGCGACACTGGCCGCGTTAGCAACCCAGACATTCCCCGCCTGATCGATAGCGACCGCTGACGGTGTACTCATCCCTGGCACAGTCAACACCGGCACGCCCGAATGTCCCAGCTCCGTCAACGTATTCGCCGACGAATCCGTGACCCATACATTGCCACCCGCATCCGCTGCCACCGCAGTGGGCTTGCTGAATCCGGAAATCGTCGCCGCCAAAGTAAAGTCGCCTGGCTGCTCTGCCAGCATGGGCATAAAGGGAGACTGCGGACTTGCCAGCGGATACAACGTTGCCACACCCGTTCCCGGATGCTGCGCCATATTCATTGCCGCTGTCAGCGTGTCCGTAGGAGTATTGCCGCCAACAGTGGCTCCCGCAAACAGCGCTGTGCATCCCGCATCTGTGCCAGTCGAGTTGATGCACGCTGCCAGAATGTCCGCGAGCGTATTGATCGTCGCCACCGGCACGGTCATCCCCGCAGGCACTCCGGCGCCACCCGCCGTCCCTGTCGCCATCGAAGCCAGTTCATTCACATCGGCAAACGCATTGTTGAGGCCCGCGACGTTCGATGCCGGCGCGCCGATATTCGCAGGCCCATTCATAAACGGAGCCAGCGCCCACACTGACGCCACCGTGGTGACTTCATTGAGTGAGACAAACGTCGACGCCGTAAGATCGCCGCACCGTCCCAGCGCAGCCATCAACCCAATCGCCGGATTCGGTCCTGACCCCGCGTTGCCGCCCGTCGCCGTAATGTACACCCGTTGGTCCGGCGTGCAGGTGTACAGATTCGTCAGCGTAAAGCTGCCCCCACCATCTGTGCTGCTGGTGACGGTCACGCCGTTGTTCAGCACCGAAACCGAAGGCGACCCATAGCCGTTCGTCCCCACGGCATACATGTGGATGGTCGACCCGCCAATCGGTTGCTGTCCGCCATGCACATTGCCCGTCACCGTCAGCGCACCGGCCGGAACCGGCGATGTATGCGGCGCATTGATGCTGCCGCCGGACAGGCCACAACCCGCCAGCAGCAATGGAGCCACCGCTGCGGTGACAATCGTTGCGAAAGAAAGTGAGTTCACGTTGCGCATCGAAAATCTCCTTAGGGCTTTGTGCCGAGTGTGTCGTTGCTGACTGCCGTCGATGTAGGCGAAACCACCGGCGTTGCTGCGCCGAAGACCTTCGTCACTGTCCCATTGCCTTTGTCCGTAATCCATACCGCGCCCGAGCCGTCGATCGCAATTCCCGAAGGTCCGTTCAGCGCCGACGGATTGTGCGTCGTCGCCGACTGATATCCAGTCGCCGGCGACAGCACCGAACCGTCATTCGCAAACACGCTCAACGTGTTGTTGGTGTTCGCAATCCACGAGGCACCGGAGCCATCGATCGCAATCCCTACCGGCAGATTCAACCCGCCGCCACTGATGGTCGTCGCCGATCCGCCAGTCTTCGTCGCGTGCAGCAGAACGCTGGAGCCGTTGTTCACCGACCAGATGCCGCCGCTGCTATCGAAAGCCACACCGCCCGTGCTCGCCGTCGCGCCAGCAGTCCCGACCGGGCTGAGGATCACCGTGCCCGTCTCGTCCATCTTCGACAGCGTTCCGGTTGCGTTCAGCACCCAGACAAAGTCGTCCACAACGATGCCCGTCTCCATGCCGGAAACCGATCCGCTGGTGGCCGTAATCGTCTGCGTCCCGCCGGTGTTCAGCGTCACCGCAAAGGTGTGCACGCCGTTGTCCGAAGGCACAAACGTATACGCCGCCGGCAGCGTCGCGTGAGCGTCGGTGCTGCTCAACGTTACCGTCCCGCTATAACCCGCAATCGCGGTACCCGAGCCATCCTCCGCCGTCACGGTCACGGTATGCGCCGCGCCGATATGGTCCGCCGTTGGGAATCCGCTGACACTCAACGTCACCAGCGGCACCGACACCGAAACCGTCTGCGAGTTCGACGTGCTGCCCTGGAAGTTCGCATCGCCCGCATACACCGCGGTAAACGTATGCGTTCCAACCGCCAGCGGAGGCGTCGTGCACGTCGCCACGCCGGTCGTCGAGTTGAACGACACGCCGTTGCAGATCGCCGATCCGCCATCGTTGAAGGTGATCGTCCCGGTTGCCGTATTCGCACCCGCCGTTGTCGGCGAAAGCGTCGCCGTCAGCACCGTCGTCTGGTTCGTCGTCAGCCCCGTGCTGGGTGAAGGAGTTGCCAGCGACAACGTCGTCGTGGACGCTGCTACCGTGATGCTTACCGTCGCGACATTGCTGTCCACACCGTTGTTGGCCTTGAACGTAAAGCTGTCCGCGCCGCTGTAACCAGCGTTCGGCGTATACGTGACATTCGGTGCCGTGCCAGAGAGCACACCATGCAGCGGCTGAGCAACGATGCTGTACGTCAGCGTCCCTGTGCCTGTCGCAGTCAAGGTAATCGACTTTGGCGTGTTATAGCCCACCGCAACCGTCTGCGGATTGGCCACCGGGGCAACCACGCCGGAGCTCGCCGTCAGGGTGACGGTCCCGAAGTTGAAAGGCGTCAAAGGCGTCGTATAGTAGCCATCGCCGAGGTACTGCGCGGTGTAGGTGTGCGTCCCTGCAGTGATGTTAGGAACCGTAATGCTCGCGAGGCGGCCATTAATCGTTCCGCTCGCCACTACCGTCGAACCTTCCAGCAAATTGATCGTACCGGTCGGCGTACGCTGCTGCGCCGGAGTCGTCGTCGTAACCCCAGCCACCGGCGGCGCTACAACGTTCTGCAGCACGGCCGTCACCTTCGGCGAATCGCCCGCGACAATCGTCCCCGCAGGTGCCGCGAGGTCACCCACCAGATACACAAACGCGTTCGTGCAATCCAGCGGTGGATTGCTGTTCGAAATGTTGTTGATGATGGTCAGGTTATTCGCGGGTACCGCCGCATCCGCAATCAGGAACGACGAGATGTTCACCGGTCCGGGTCCAAGCGTGAACTGCGCATTGTTGGTCTGGTCCGGCGCCTTGAAGTCATTCGCCGTGGCTCCGTCAAACTGCACATTGTCCAGAGTGACGGTGAGTGGGAAGACGTTCGGGGGCGTGTTGTAGCCCTGCATCGTGACCTTATGGCTCGAGTCGCGGAACGTCTCGTGGAAGTTGCTGATCGTGATGTCGTGGAAGTTGGGGATCAGGTCGCCGGTCTTCGACGCGTAGTACGGATCGAACACGATCGTGTCGCCGCCATGGAACACGCATGTGTTCTTGTACAGCACGTCGTACACCTCGCCGCCGCGGCTCACGTCCGACTTGATGCGGATCGAATCTACCGACGATCCGCCAAAGCCGTTGTCGATCGCGTTGTCGTGGACGTACATATTGTTCAGCCCGGCATTGGTCTCGGACCCAACCGAAATCCCGTGCCCGCTATACATATGGTTGTTGCTGATCGTCACATTCGATACATGACCGACGCCCGCCTTCACCGCGATCATGTCGTCGCCGTCGGAAATATACGAGTTCGTAATCGTAATATTCTTCGAACCCGACGGATCGATGCCATCCGTATTCGGCGAGTCTGGCGGAGAGTAAATCTTGATGCCCCAGATCGTCAGGTTATTGCTGAGACCCGACACATGGAACTTCGGTGAATTCTGCAGCGTGATCTTGTACATGGTGAAGTTGTCCGCCGACGCACTCGGCGAGCGCGGCCCAAGATAGATCAGTCGCGGCCTCGTATCCGAGTTGTTTCCCCACCATGACGTGGATTTGTCCGTCAGCTTCACTCCGCCACGTCCATCGATCACACCCAGGCCCATAATGCCCGAACCCGGCGCGGGGTCTACGTTCTTCGCAACCGTAATCAGCGATGTGCACCAGCTATCGGCGGACACGCACGCATAGTCCGCATACTTGATCGATGCCAGGATTGTGACATCGGGATCGATCAGCATCGTCACGCCCGCTGGCAGCGTAATCGGGGCAATGATAAACGCGTTGTTCGCTCCGCTGGAGGAGAACTCCACCGCCTGACCGGGCGCGCACGCATTCAGCGCCGCCTGCACGCGCGCCGTATCCGGCGAAGTTTCCACCGGACTCGACACCACCTGCAACGCAGTCAACGTACTGCACACCGGCGGATAGGCGGGTTCCGTCACGATGCGCGGATCGCCTGTAACGCCCGCCGTGTTCGGCACAAACGTAGCCGTCACACTTTCGTTCGTGGTCATCGTCAGCGTAGTCGGCGTCGCCGTTCCACTCAGAGCGCCGCTCCATCCGTTGAACAGATACTTCGCTGCCGGCAGCGCCTGGATGTTGATCGTCGTTCCGCACGCGTAGCTTCCCGAGCTTGGAACGATCGTTCCGCTGCCCACCGTGTTCGTGGTCAACGTGCAGGTGGAGCCCGCGGCAAAGTTCGCTGTAATCGTCGAGTCCTGATTGATCTGGAAAGACGCCGGATTGTTCGTGCCCGTATAGTCGCCCGTAAATCCGGTAAATCCGTAGCCATTCGCCGCAGTCGCCTGCAGGGTCAGCGTCGATCCACATGCGTACGCGCCCGAAGCTGGAGTCGCCGTCCCCTGGCCCGTCGTATTCATCGTCAGGTTGCAGAGCGGAATCACATCGAACTCGACCGTGATGTTCGAGTTCGCCGAAAGCGTAAAGTCCGCGGGATTGTCCGCGCTGTTGAAGTCGCCGCTATACGACGTGAAGCTGTATCCCGATCCCGGAGTCGCCGTCAGATGCAGCACCGTGCCGCAGTTGTACGTGCCCGCAGCCGGCGATACCGTACCCTGACCGACGATGGTGTAGGTCACGGTACACGTCGGCGCGACCACGAAATTCGCGGTCACGGTGTGGTTCGCATCCATCACAATCGGCAGCGGGTTCACAGTCGAGCTGAAGTCTCCGCTCCAGCTTCCAAACGTGTAGCCCAGCCCCGGAGTCGCGGTCAGCAGCACACCGGTCTGCGTCGGAAACTGCGAAATTCCCGGGTTGGTCGCCACAGTTCCCGTACCAGTCACGTTCGTCGTCAGCGTGTACGTCGGTGGAATCACGGTGCCGGATGGAGGGAACGCCGCCAGAGAGTGCACCAGCCTGCTCGCCGAGCCTGCCCAGCCCAGCGTCACCGGCCCTGCGGTCGGAACCGCCTCGGTGCTGCTTCCACCCGTCCCAATAGCTGTCGACGACTGGCTCCATGACTTGGTCTGTCCGGCGTTCGCCGTCATGGTTGCGAGGTTATTGTCTTCGACGACATCGATCACCCACGCATTATTGGTCAACGTCGTAATCGAGGTGCTAATCAGGTCCGCGCCGCTGGTATCGCGATGCGTCACCACCGCCTCGGGCGGTCCCTGGTTCACACCGATCAGCGATGTGGCTCCTGCCTGGAAGCCTCCAATCGCACCCACCAGATTCACCTGCACGGTATAGGTGCCCGCCGGCGGAAGCTCCGCCTCGGTCAGATAGAACAGTTGCGTCTGCACCATGCCCGACGTGCCGCCGAAGATCAGCGAGTTGGGTATCGGCGTCGCATATACACCGTTGAACAGCACGCTGCTCACCACGGCATTCGCATCCGGGCTGGCGGTGCTGTCTGCCGAGCCCACCTCGATCACCACCATCCGCGATGCTCCGGCGCCAAGTGTGTGCTGCCACGAGAGGGTCGAGGTTGAACCCGTCGTTACGGCATGGCTCACCGAGTCCTGCGTAATCACCGAGTTCGCAAACGTTGCCGTCACATTCTGCGTCGAGTTCACGGTTGTCGTTGCCGGACTCGTCGCCGATGTGACGTCTCCCGTAAAGCCAACAAAGTACGCGCCGGAGTTCGGTGTCGCCGTCAACTGCACCGGCGTTCCCGCTGCATAGCTCGCAGCATTCGGATTCAACGTAACGGTGCCCGGCCCGACGATCGTTACGTTGATAGGAAAGCTGGTTTGTGTGAACGTCGCCGACACAGAGACGTTTGGCGTTGCCGCGTTCAAGGTGATGGTCTGCGGATTCGTCGTACCCGAAAGCGTGCCGCCGCCGAAGCCTTCAAACGTCCAGTCACCGCTGACGGGTACTGCCGTCACCTGCACCTGCGTCCCGCACGAGTAGCTGCCCCCCGCCGGGTTCAGCGTGATCGAACCAGACCCCGTTTCGCTCGTTGCGATGGTGCAAACGCTGCCCTGTATGAACGTCGCCGTCTCGGTGGTATTTGTGGTCAGCGTAAAACTCTGCGAGGCATTCGGTCCGGTGTAACCCGCTCCGCTCCATCCACCAAAACTGTATCCAGCGCCGGGAGCCGCGGTCAGGTTGATCGTGCTGCCGCAGTTGTACGAGCCGGACGCCGGCCCGGCGGTCCCCGTTCCTACAGTATTGATGGTCAGCGAGCACTGCGTCGGTACGAAATTTGCGGTCACCGACTTGGCCGCGTTCACCGTCAGGTTTTGCGGGTTCGTCGTCCCGCTCAGGTCGCCCTGAAATCCACTGAACGTGAAATTTGCCGCAGGCGTCGCTGTCACACTGAGAACTGTTCCACTTTGAAACGAAGTTTGGCCCGCGGTACTGGGAGAAAGCGAAATCGTGCCCGCACCCACGGGATTCACGGCTGTCGTTACGGTGTAGCTGGCGATAGGCGCGGCCGCAAATGCCGTGGCCACATAGGCCAGACGGGACTCACTTTCCGACCAGCCAACCGTCGCGCTGGTACCTGATGCGATCTCGTAGCTGCCGCCGCCCCACACCTCTGCGTTCGCATTCAGGGTGGATTTACCCGCGAACTCCTGCGAGTAGCGCAACGTTTGTCCTGCCAGCGGCGCTGACGGCGTTGAGGCCTTTGAAGAAGTGGCTCCTCCGGCAAACACGTCGACAATCAAGTCTCCTGCGGCCACCGGGCTCACGGCGATGGTCTGCGCCACGCCGCTGCCGTTATACGCAGTCGATGTAAACTCCGGCGCAGCCTGTGCCACTCCGAAAAATGATTCGCAGGCAAGAAGGAAAGGACCTGTAGGCCCCGAGGTCAACGTGACAGTCGCCTGCTGTGAACCGGACATCGTACCCAGTCCGGTGTCATTCAGATAGAACATCTGAGCGGAGATTTTTGCCGTGCTGGATTGAGTGTGACTCGGCGCCGCAGTCAGCGCCGTCATCGTGACGCCGCCGAATGTTACCGTTGCCGGGATCGGGGCAATGGCCGTGTCCGTCATTGCGACCGAAACCCCGCAAACGACCAGGCGGTTCGCGCCAACGCCCAGCACATGAGTGACCGACAACGTCGTCGAGCCCTGGATGGCCGTTTGAATTGTGCTCACTGCGTCTGCGGTCACCTGCGCCGACGCGCCACCCACACCCAGAGCCAGCCCAACTGCCACTACCCCACGCAACCAACCAAGACGACCTGACACACAACGTACGGCAGCGGACACAAGCAACTCCCTGTCTGACAGCAAACTTTGATATTTTGCAGTTTTAGATCTCCAGAATCCTACACGTCAGCGGAGTGGGTTGCCAACGCAGAAGCCCTCTTATTTCCACTTATTGCCAATGAAACCATTGGTTTCCAGACCGACAGCCACGGGGAAGCGCACCCTATACGGCACATTCCCTTGGGGTTACGAACCCGTCCAAGAGCACCGCGCTCGCTCGAAGCCTGTCTTACAAAATATCTCGTCCCAGGCGGCCGGATGTGGCTGACAAGGAACTGACAAACTCCAGACGGCGATATGACACCCCCCAGCCATGCAGCCGCTACGGTAAACAAATGTCAACACGGCTTTCTCATCTGGGATGCAGCGCGCTCTTTCGGTCCGTCGCCGTTCCCCTGCTTTCGCTGGGCTTTCTGTCGTCTGCTCCTCGCGCGGCTGCCCAGGCCGAACTCGTTCCGCTCATCTCCGGCGGCGGTGGATTCTTCACAACCACCAACGGAGGAAATACTTCGTATACCCCCATGATCGTTCCGGTGCTCGCCGCGCCCCTCGGCCCAAACGTCCTGATCGAGTCGCGCGCCACCCTGCAGGAAAATTTCTTCCCCCCCGGCGGCGGAAAGCCCTACGATCACCGGCACTTCATCGGCGTAACCTACATCCAGGCTGACTACCTCGCAACCCCCCACCTCACCGTCGTCGGAGGCTACTTCCTTACCCCCTTCGGCACGTACAACGAGCGGCTGGGCCCAATCTGGATCAGTAATTTCCAGGACTTCCCCCTCATCTACGCTATCGGCGCGATGCAGGGTTCCGTCCTCGGCGGTCAGGTGCGCGGCAACGCGTATTCCAACTCTCACGTTTCGCTCGACTACGCCGCCTACTATTCCGGTCACAGCTCGAACGAGCAGATCGTTTCGCAACACGCTACGGGCGGCAAATTCGAAGCCCATTTTCCCAAACAGCAGCTTGAAGTCGGCTATTCCTTTGGCCGAGTGTTACAGGGAACACACTCCAATTCCAACGGGTTCCACGTCTGGTGGACGCCGCAGCAGCTCCCCCTGAAGATCCGTTCCGAGTATGCCCACGGTATCCACTCGCAAGGCTACTGGATCGAAACGGACTATCGCCTGTCGAAATTCGGGGGCGAGAACAGCCTGATCGGCCGCATCGAGCCTGTCTTCCGTATGCAGCAGACGTTCCGCAACAGCGCCGGCAGCGATGGCCTGCCTGGGCAAGACACGCAGCGGGCCGACTTCGGTCTCAGCTACCACCTGCCCCACGAGTTCAGGATCAAGACCAGCTACGCGCGCCAGTTCACCTCCGGAGGCAACAAGAATATATGGGAGACCGGCATCGTCTACCGCTTCCTCACCCCCACATGGAAAGGCAGCAAATGATGAGCATCCGGAAAACAATCGGCCTCGGCCTTCTTCTAGCGGCCATCCCCTGTCTCGCGCAAACCACGCAGCCGGCGCCAGCACCCGCGGCCACCGCCAGGCCCGCTGCCGCCAATGCCAATGAGCAAGCCGGCCAGCGCGCATTTGAAAACAACTGCTCCCGTTGCCACCACGCCCCGGAGGGCTTCTCCCCCCACATCTCCGGCACCATCATGATGCACATGCGCACCCGCGCCAACCTCAGCAAAAAGGACACGCAGGAGATTCTTCGGTTTCTGAACCCGTAGGAACAACAGCAGCGGCGATCCGGAAATCCGTCCGGTAACCGCAAACATCCGAAGCCTCCACATCCAGCGCGCATCCAACTTCCATCCCCGCCTCTGGCGTGAGGCCGATGGAGCGCATACCCACGCATGGCAGCCGCAGCCCAGGCTAATCCCGGAGCCGATACCTACGAACTGACCCGCGGCGTCAATCCGTGGCTGATCGCGGCCTCGGTCATGCTCGCCACCTTTATGGAGGTGCTCGACACCGCCATCGCTTCGGTCGCGCTACCGTACATCGCGGGTTCGCTCTCCGCCACCACGGACGAAGCGACGTGGGTGCTCACCAGCTATCTCGTCGCCAACGCCATCGTGCTGCCGGCTTCCAACTGGTTCTCGCTGCGCTTCGGACGCAAACGCTTCCTGATGTCGTGCGTGGCCATCTTCACGATCGCCAGCTTCGCCTGCGGAGCCGCCTGGTCTCTCCCCGTCATGCTGCTTGCCCGCGTCGTGCAGGGAGCCGGAGGCGGAGCGCTGCAGCCGCTCTCGCAGTCCATCCTGCTCGAAAGCTTTCCCCCCGCCAAGCGCGGGGCGGCCATGGCCGTCTTCGCTTTCGGCGTCGTGGTTGCCCCCGTCCTCGGCCCCACGCTCGGCGGTTATCTCACCGATACTTACTCCTGGCGCTTCGCCTTCTACATCAACATCCCCATCGGCCTGCTCGCGCTGTACATGATCAACCGCTTTATCCACGATCCGCCGTACATCAAGAACGCCAAGGCGCCTGCCTTCGACAATATCGGCTTCGGCATGCTCGTCGTCTGGACCGGCGCGCTCCAGGTCATCCTCGACAAAGGCCAGGAAGTCGACTGGTTCGGCGCCGTCTGGCTCCGCTGGGCTTGCGTGGCAATGATCGTCTCCTTCGTCTGGTTCGTCTATCGGTCATGGCACTGCAAGTACGCGCTCGTCAACCTCAAGGTCTTCAAAGACCGAAACTTCCTTATCGGCAGCATATTGATCTTTCTCTTCGGAGTCGGCATCTACTCCACCGTCACCGTGCTTCCGCTCTTCTATCAGGAGTTGCTCGGCTATACCGCCTTTACCGCCGGCCTGGTCGTCGCGCCGCGTGGTCTCGGAGCCATCCTGGGCATGCCCGTCATCGGCTTTCTCTCCAACAAACTCGACCCGCGATGGCTTCTCACCTTCGGCTTCCTGACCTTCGGCCTCACCACGCTCTACTTTGGTTCCATCACGCTCGACGTCTCGCCGACAACGCTCTTCCTCCCCATCCTCATCACCGGTTTCGGCCTCAGCTTCGTCTTCGTGCCCATCAGCACGGCCGCCTACGGCACACTCCAAAACGAGCAGATCGGCAACGCCAGCGGCATCTTCAACCTGATGCGGAACGTGGGCGGCTCCATCGGAATTTCGGTCGCCACCACGATGCTCGCGCGCCGCGCGGCTGTCCATCAGAACGAGATCATCAACCAGGTGCCGCAATCCGGACAGGCCTTCGAAAACGCGGTCAAGAACCTGCAGCATGCCTTCGCCGGAGCATTTGGCCCATCCAACACCCTTCCGCCAGCACAGGGCAACCTCTATAACCAGCTCATCCGGCAAGCTTTGAGCTGGGCTTTCGTCGACGTCTTCCGCTGGCTCTCGTTGCTCTGCTTTTTCTGCGTGATCGTTGTGTGGTTCTTCAAGAAAGTGAAGCCCGGTAAAGGCCCCGCCGGAGCACACTAAGCAACTGTCATGCCGCAGCGCAGCGGAGTAGTCTGCTTCCTGCCTACGTCGACGAAGAAACGCAGAAAAGCCCGATTAAATTCTCCAAAATGTGTCGCTTATGACTGCCATTCTGTGGAATACTTCCCGGTACCCGCCCAGAGCTCCCTGCACAATCTCCAGATGACGCCGGAGTCCCCATGACATCCGAGAATCCGCAGCTTCCGCAGCGTTTCCGAAACCACCCGCTCGTCAACACCGCAGCGCCCCACTCCGCCCCCGCCGCGTCGACCTTTCCCCGTGGCACCGTCGGCCTCCAGGTCACTCCCCGGACCCGCAAAGGCACTTCGCCCTTCAACCTTTTGCTGCTCGTATTGGCCGCAGTCGTCGCGCTCTTCGGCGCCGGCAACATATCTCAGCTCAACTCCATCTTCGACAGCCTGACCAACTCCCTGCATTCCCACAACGATGCCGCCGTTGGCTCGATCATGAGCTCGGGCGAAATCATTCTGATCGCCGGCGTCGTCATCCTCGTCGCGATCATCCTTGTGCGCTGGTGCAACACTGCCCGCCGCCAACAGTCTTGATCGTCCGGCCACGGACTCGCGGTTAGGCAGGTATCTCGCCCCCAATCACGAAAGTAACCCCAATCCCCACTTTTGGAATTTATTTTCGCGAATCACCGTGATATAAGGCGCACTTTCCACACTCAGTAGTACATGACCCAAAGTTCAACACCGAAGCGGCGTCTTCGTGCGCTGCCGGTTCGGTCACTTGGGAAATCAACCTCGGGGATAATGCCTATGAAACGCCTTTGTTTTTCAGTTTTCCTCGCCGCAGGCATCGCTTGTGGCCTATCCTTCTTTCCGGCTGTCGCCCACGCAGACACAACGACCGACATCGACATCTCCTCTCAATACGGTGGCGGCGGCATCTATCCCAGCGGCAGTTGGGCGGACGCCATTGGCGGTTCCACCATCGTCGCCGCACCAACCAACGGCAGCACTGGCACTGGCATTACCTTCGCCAACTGGAGTGGCAACTTCAGCGAAATCGACGCCGGCAACAACCGCACATTCTCCATGGGAGGCACTGCGCTGACCACCAACTCCGTGGTGAATACGCTGATCAACACCTTCTTCGGCGACAGCGGTATCGATGGCACCATCACCTTCACCAACAGCAATAACGACACCGCGGTCTACCTCCTCTACGGCGACCAGACCGTCCGCGATTACAACCAGGCCGTCTACGCCAATGACCTCCAGGGCTTCAACACGCTCCCCGGAGGAGGCGCCGTAACCACCAGGAACTGGTGGAACAACGGTCCTACTGGCATACAGGATGCCAACCAACGCCTGGATGTGCAGACCTTCGTGCTGCCGGCTTCCTGGGGAGGCACCACACTCACCAGCATGAACATCAGTGTCGACTCAAATGCGTTTGCCGACGATGTTCTTTCCGCCGCGCAGGTGGTCAACGTTACGCCTAAGACTCCTGCTGTTCCCGAACCCTCTTCGCTGATTCTGCTCGGTTCCGGACTCGTCGGTGTCGTCGGTGCCGTTCGCCGCCGCATCGTCCGCAACTCCTAAAGCAAATTCCTCTAAAACTGAAGGCCCCTGCCGTGTGGCAGGGGCCTTTTTTGCTTCCGGCGAAGTTCCTACTGGTTCACACCGCTGGCGAGGAAACCGCCGTCGACTACCATGATCTCTCCGGTGACGAACGAAGCCGCATCCGACGCCAGGTAAATCGCCGCGCCGACAAGCTCCTCCGTCTTTCCAAACCGGTTCATTGGGGTCCGCATCCGAAGCTCCTTACCGCGCTCGCTCTTGTCCAGCAACTCAGCATTCAAAGCCGTGCGGAAAATCCCGGGAGCAATCGCGTTCACCGTGACGCCGCTGGAAGACCACTCCACCGCCAGCGACCGTGTCAGGGACCCAACCGCCGCCTTCGACGCGGCGTATGCCGCCACTTCCTTCAGCGCGACAAACGTATTCAACGAAGCGATGTTGATGATGCGCCCGTACCCGCGCTCCAGCATCTGCGGCGCAAAAATCTGGCACGCCCGCAGCGTCCCCGTTACGTTGGTGTCCATGATGTCCTGCCAGTCGGCTTCGGGAAAGTCCACCGTGGGCGCGCGCTTCAGCTTGCCCGCGCAATTGATCAGGATGTCTACCTTGCCCCAGGCCTTCATCGTCTCGTCGAAAAGGTGTTGCAGAGTCGCGCGGTCGCTCACATCCGAAGTCAGACGGAGCGACTTGCGTCCCCTGCTCTCGATCAGCGCCGCGGCCTCGTCGACCTGCTCCTTGCGGCGCGCGGTAGCCACCACATCGGCGCCCGCTTCCGCCAACCCAACCGCCATGGCCAGGCCGATGCCGGATGTCCCGCCTACAACCACTGCAGTCTTGCCAGTCAAATCAAACAACGGATGTCCCATCGGGTTACTTCCTCTCTCTCTTGCAATCTTATCGGTAGGGTGGTGCAACGACTGGAAGTGTTGCGGTTCAAGTTTCGCCAGAATGCGGTCGACAATCTGTTCCGGCGGGCGGTCGTTCACAATGCGATACGCGTCATCCGGAGTTTCCAGCGTAGCCAGTTGGCTATCCAGCAGCTTCGGGTTCATATACTCGTGGTGCCGATGCTCCAGCCGCTGCTGAATCAACTCCTTCGACCCATCGAGAAAGACGAACTCGATGGGCGTCGCGATCCCGCTCTTGAGCACATCGTGATAGTTTTCCTTCAACGCCGAGCAGGCCAGCACGCCGTTGGTCTGTTCCCTGTCCCACTTCCGCAGCAGCCTGTTCAGCAGCCGAAGCCATGGCAGGCGGTCTTCGTCGGTCAACGGATGGCCGGCAGCCATCTTCTGCTTCATCGAGCGGGGAAAGTAATCGTCGGCATCGGCGAAGATCCAGCCCACACGCTCGGCAAGGCACATGCCGATCGTGGTCTTTCCGGAACCGCTTACGCCCATCAGAATCACGATCATCGCCGGCCCTTGCCTGATGCAAAAGATAGACTGGCCCCAAAACGTAAACGAGTGCGCCGACGTTTGTCAGCGCACTCGTCTGCACTTTACCGCTGGATTCGCGCCGATCCTCCGCTGGCAAACGCGACCACCTGGTCCACCGTCGCCATCGTCGTGTCGCCCGGGAAGGTCGTCATCAAAGCGCCGTGCGCCCATCCCAGGTTGACCGCCTGCTGCGGCGTTTCGCCGTTCAGCAATCCGTAGATGAAGCCCGACGCAAAGCCATCGCCGCCGCCTACGCGGTCAAGGACATTCAGCTCAGTCGTCGGAGCGAAGACAGCCTCGCCGTTCACCCACGCCACCGCGCTCCAACTGTGGTGGTTTGTAGTGTGCACGTGGCGCAGCGTCGTGGCAACAACCTTGGTCTTCGGGAAACGCTTGACCACATGCTCCATCATCGAGAGGAACGCGCCGGTATCGAGCTTCGAGCCCGAAGCCTTGTCGAGCTTCTCTGCATCCGGCCCGGCAAATCCAAGACCCTTTTGCAGGTCTTCTTCATTGCCGATCAACACGTCGACGTTGTCGACAATTTCGCCAAGCACCTGGTGCGCACGCGCCATGCCGCCCTGCGGCTTCCACAGCTTCTCGCGGTAGTTCAGGTCGAACGATGTGATGACGCCCGCCGCACGTGCAGCCTGCATCGCCTCGATCACCAGCGCGGAAGTCGTTTCCGACAGCGACGAGAAGATGCCGCCCGAGTGGAACCAGCGTACACCGCTGTCGAAGATCGCCTTCCAGTCGAAGTCGCCCGGCTTGAGCAACGCCGCGGCCTCGTTGGAGCGGTTGTAAAACACCACCGGGGCGCGCACGCCCAAACCCTGGTCGCTATACACCGTAGCCATGTTCGGCCCATGCACGCCGTCATGAGCAAACTTCTTGTAGAAAGGCTTCACGCCCATCGCGCGCACCCGCTCCGCGATCAGGTCGCCTACGGGATAAGACACCATCGCGGTCGCGATGCCGGTGGTCTGTCCAAAAGCATCGGCGAGGTTCGCGGCAACGTTGAACTCGCCACCCGAAACATGCACCGCAAGATTCGACGCCTTGCGAAACGGAATAATACCGGGATCGAGCCGATGTACAACCGCTCCCAGTGAGAGCAAATCCAGCGATCCCTTTTCTGGAATCTTAAAGCCAATATCCACAACTGCCTCCATTAGTTCGTACTTCGTACACAACTAGTGTAACTTCGAAACGGCCCGCTAACTCTAATCCTGTTTGCACTCGGTTGGAAAGCCTCGAGCATCCTTCGATCTGAGTATTTGCAAATCAAGACATCTATAGGTCGCGCCTACAGCGCTCTGACAGAAATCGCATTTGTAACCCAGGGCTACGCCCTGGGCTGGTATAGAACGGGCCTTCAGCCCTAAAACCAAACCGAACCGCGGCTGAAGGCCATTTGCTCAGACACCTAAAAACAGCGGTTTGATATGACGCTCGAACAGGTTCTCCGTAACGTTCTTCGCGATCACGTCCTCATTGGCTTCGAGCGCCGACAGGTAACGCGGCCCCATCTTCGCCGCCACCTTGAACCCGACGTGCAGCAACTGGCGGAAGCTCGGGTTATACGCCGGGTTCGACTGGTCATGCCGCAGCGCCGACGTGTATTGCTCGCCGGTCCAGCCGTCGACTTCTTCGGGTTTGGGCAGCTTCGCATCGTCGATGTCGATGACTGTGGCATACGGCGCACGCAATTCGTCGGAGTGGGCATACGCTTCGCGATACACTTCCTTCGCGATCTCCAACCCTTCGCCACCCGACTCCGCCAGCCCGATCAACTCCTCCAGCCAGTTGGTGCCCGCCGTCTTCAAATGCACGCCGGCGTCGAACTTCTTCACACCGTCGTGGATCGCTTGATAGATCGAGAATTTATCCGACCCGGAGTGCACACTGAGCTTCAAATTGTCGGGCAGGCCGTAGGTCTTGATCGCAAAGGCAATCGCGGCGAGGTCTTCCTCGAACTCCTTCGTAAACTGCGGCACGTCGCCAACGTAGTCCACACCCTTGTTGAAACGCCCGGTAAACTTCGGCGCAATGGTCTGGATGGGAATCTTCTCGTCGGCAATGGCAGCTAGAATGATCAGCAGTTCGACAGGAGTCTGCGGCGCGTCGGTCTCATCCATCGAAACCTCGGGCACAAAATTGCCCTCGCCCTTCTTCTCGACAAGGTAGCGATAGATCTTGCCCGCATCCTGCACGGCGGCGAGAAACTTGTTCGCCACGCCTTTCACAAATGCTTCATCGGTCTGGAACGGCGCATCGATCCGCGGGATGGTCACCTCACCCACGAGTTCCGGATGCCGCGCCACAAACGCGTCGACATCTTCGGGCTTCGCGGCCTTGCCAATCTCATCGGCCACATCGAGCGTGAAGAAATCGCAAGGCGCAATAAAGCGATCGACAGTCTTCAAATTGATGTGGTCGGCATCGAGGAAGTACGGGCTCGTCCACCCAAGTTCCTTCACCGCGGCATCGGCCTCAATGCGGGTCTGGTTTGGATCGGATCCAATGATGGTGTGCTCGCGGTTGGACTTATTCCACACCGGAACAACCTCAACGCCCGCATCGGCTGCCTTAACGCACGCCGCCAGTTGCGCCTTCGCCTGATGCGCAAAACGGTCCCCAACACCCACAGAAAACTTCGGAAGCTTCAGCCCCTCACTCATGCCACTCTCCACTCGACTTTGCGAACATCCTGCACTCGTCAACGCTCAACAGCATAACGGCTACAAGTAAGACAGCGCAACCCAGCCCGTCTGACAGGAGCAGAATTCAAGAATTTCGGTCTTTCAATGCTTCCACGACATTTGCATTAGACAACACCGGCGTGAACTTCGTCCCGCGCTTCAAACCGACAATCGATTTCGCTGCTCGTTCCAGCCTCTTTTCCCAACCGGCGATGCCCTTTGCCGCTCCGCCGCGCCGCGTCGTTCCGAAACGAAAAGCACGCATTGGCTTTACACCGGTGAACCCAAAAACCTGGATTCGCCACCGCCGCATCACCGGATCGAGATAGAAAAACCGCAGCAGCCACGGCGGCGTATCCATCGTCACAATCAGATCGGCAGACCTCCCGGTCAGTAACTTGTCCCACCAGATATTTTCACGGTGATACTTGAACGCGAATCCAGGCAGCAGCACGCGATCCAACAACCCCTTCAACATCGCCGGTTCAGCGCCCCACCATAGTGGAAACCCGACCACTATGTGATCGCACTCCGCGATGGCGTCAGCGACGCGCACAAGGTCGGGTTCATGCGTCTGGTCCGCTCCAAATCCCTGCTTCAGGTTCGGAGTGAACTCGAGGTCGCGAACATTGATGCGGACGACGTTTATCTCCGAGTCCAGACTCATCTGGTAGTGGTCGAGAAGATGACATAGCAACCGATTCTCATCGGGGTGACCGTCCAGAATCAGTACCTTCATCCAATCACCTATTTACCGAACCGTCCTTCGTACGCCCAGAGTCCCAAACCCGGATTCGATATATAAAAAATCTCCTCCCCATCGACTACGTTCCATCCATCCACCAGTTTGTCCGGATCGTACTTTGCCGTGTACTCCGCCAGGTCTCCGTACTCAAAATGCACGCTCTCGATCTCCTCGCGGGTCAGGTGCCCGGGGCAGTAGCGGATCGTAAACCGCCCCTCGCTGGACCCATGGATCAAGTGCGCCGCCGCACTCAAATTGCCGGCCAGGTCGGCATCGTTCTTCACCGCTTCCAGCGTCGCAGGCGTCCCGCAATACCCATACTTCCGAATCAGCACGTCGATCTGATGGTCTTCGCCGAACTCCTTCACCGCTGGCGCCAGCACGATCAACTCTGCATTGTCGGCCAGCGCCATCCGCGTACGGTACACGCTCTTGTTTCCCAGCCACGTCGAATGAAACTCATGCGGATCGAGGAACACCACCGCCTTGTGGATCTCGCGATCCATCATCAGGAAGTTGCATTTCAAGCTCAGTTCGGCCGCGCGCTCGAAACACTCCGTATCGTCGCCGATGTATAGCCCACGCATCACCAACTCGCCCTTGGCATTTTTGTTGACGACCGTTTGCACGTACACGATCTGCGGCATCAAGCCGCCGAAATGTTCACTCGCATAGTTCAGCACGCGCCGCACGGGAGTATCCGCACGACCCATCATGCGTTCCATCCCATACACCGCGCCAAGGAAGTGTGAGCGATGGATGCCCATCACGCCGCCTGTCCCCACAAAAATATTCTTGCTGCCGTTCGCAAACCCCACCACTTCGTGCGGTACTACCTGCCCAATCGACAGGATCAGATCGTGCCCACCATCGCGCAGCAATTTATTCACCTGCGCCGGCCAGGTGTAGTCGAGCTTGCCCTCGCTTACTTCGCTCATGAACTCGCCGGGAACCTCGCCCAGCGTCACGATGTCGTTGCGCCAGTCATGCACCCGGAAAAGTTCTCGCGGGGTCTTGCCAAACATGGTCGCTATCTGGTGGTCGGGCATGGCCGTATGCGTGCCAAGGGCCGGCAGCACATCGGTCAACCGCTCGCGGTAATACTCCCAGGCCATCTCCGTCAGTTCGCCGGCCTTGGAGTGAAACCGCGTGAAGTCCGGAGGCACGGCGAGCACCTTCCTGCGCTCGCCCAGTTTCTCCAGCGCCTCAAACAACCCCGCCCGAAACTCTTCCGCCGATAGCTCCATCTCCGGCGATCCCGCTGCAAAAAATAAGCTCATGGCTTCATCCTAATCCGTTACATTATCGTTATCGAGCAAGTCAGCACTTCAATTTCGGCCCCTAAGGAATCCTCATGCCTCACCCCACAGCGCAAAACGAACCTCTGGTCAGTCCACTCTGGATGGTCCGCGGATTTCCCGTCGTCATCACGCTCATCGTCGCCACTGCATTCTTTTTCCACAACGACACCGCTCGCAGCATCTGTCTTGGCGGCGCACTTGGCTTGCTGATCGGCCTCAGCGTCTACTCCTTCTCCATCAAGGGCGTCATTCTCAAGCAAAACGACCAGCCCTCCGACGTCAAACACTATCCCCTTACCTAACCCATCCAACGAAAGCAGAGATGACAGCCAAGGAATTTCTCAACCGCCCTCAGCACGAAATCCTCTTTGAACTCGATCGCGGTGCAAAGCTGGTCATCTATCAATACGTCATCTCGATAGTGATCCTGACCTTCCGCCGCAACTCACCGCTGCAGTTCGTTCCCGCCGACTCCAGCCCTGCAGCCAAGAGCGTTCCGTGGACGCTGCTCACCTTCTTTCTCGGCTGGTGGGGAATTCCCTTCGGCTTGATCTGGACACCGATGGCCCTTTACAAAAACCTGAACGGAGGGACCGACGTTACCCCGGCTGTGCTCGCAAAACTGCGTCCGGTGGCGTCCCTTTCGTTCGATACTGCGCAATGACCCGAGTCTCAGCAGCTCTTGCATTCCTTCTGTTTCTCGCTCCACTGAGCGCGCAAAACTGGCGCCTCATCTGGAGCGACGAATTTAGTGGCCCCGCCGGCTCCATCCCCAGCGCCGCCGACTGGAACTTCGTCCACGGCTGGGGCGCCAAGGGCAACCACGAAATCCAGTGGTACTGCGAGCCCACGGACGACAACGGCCCCTGCGAGACGAAGGACCCCAATCTCTACCTCGACGGCGACGGCCATCTCGTGCTTATGGCCATTCACAACGGCCAGCGCTGGAGCTCGGCCCGCCTGAACACCATGCACAAGCATTCGCTGCTCTATGGCCGCGTCGAAGCCCGCCTGCGCATGGAACCCGGCGCAGGCTTCTGGCCCGCGTTCTGGCTGCTCGGCGAAGACCACGACACCGTCAACTGGCCCAACTGCGGAGAGCAGGACATCATGGAATGGGTCCAGAAATATGGCCCGGGCATAACCTCCTCCACCATCCACGGCCCCGGATACTCCGGCGCGCACGGCATCGGAAGCCAGTTCGCCTTCCCGAACGGCGGTCGAATCGATGACGGCGCGTTCCACACTTATGGCATGACCTGGTCACCCAATCGAATGGAGTTCTACCGCGACGACCCGAGCAAGCCTTACTTCGTCGTCACTCCCGCCAACCTGCCGCCGGGGCAGAAGTGGGTCTACGACCACCCGTTCTACGTCATCCTCAACTTCGCCGTCGGCGAGGCTGGCTTCCCCGGATCAACCGACGAAACCACACCGCACACCGGCAAGATGTGGGTTGATTACGTCCGCTTCTATCAGCAGTAGCTTAGCGACCCAGGAGTTATTTCCACGATGATGTTTGCGAAACGGCTTCGCGAGGGAGTCCGGCGTGGAGACATCACCAGCTCTGTGCGCATCTGGATGCGTCCACGTGTCACCGTCGGTTGCCGGTATCGGATGGAGGAAGGCGAGATAGAGGTCGACTCCATCGAGCCGATTGGCTTCCCCGACATCACTCCAGCGCTGGCCCGTGCGTCAGGATTTCTTGGAGTCCTGGACCTTCTGAAAGTGGCCAAGCATGGCAAGGGTGAAAACATTTACTTAGTGCGCTTCCACTACGTGCCGCCCTCCCGCGTCAAAGCGAAGGCAACTGCTCTGAAGAACAAGCGATCAACCTAGCTCAATCCTCGGGAAGCTGTGCCCGGGATAGGAGTACCTTGACGCAAAGCTCGCCAAGAAAGGCGCCAAGTTTCGCCACGGCAGCCGTGGCGAAACTTGGCTACCGTGGCGACCTTTGCGTTAAAGATTTTGCTTTTGTTTTTTCTTCGAATGAGCGTGTAAGCGCGTGGTGGCGCGGCCAATGACTGCGGGACTTCAGGAATGGGCCATTCCCACAACCCACTTGAACCCCTGATCCAAAAGCCGAACCAGTATGGGATCGCTATATGACTCCGGGCGATGGCCCAGGCCCATATAGAACTCTCGCCCGCCATCCACGCTCTGATACCAGGCCACGGGAAGAAGCACTGGCGCATCCTCCGGATGAATCAGCTTCATCTTTTCCAGTCCATGCAACTTGGCACGGTCGACGGTCAGGAGGATCTTAGCCTCTGGGCTGCGATCAGAAAAAAAGTAGCATTCATCATCCCACTCAAAGGTTCGCGGCAAGCCCACTGTGATCTTCGACGCTCGATCGGCCAGCGAAACAGTCAGCGTTTGTTGCACCGGATGCTCGACGAACCTGCCGCCCAGGACATGCGCAAAGTAAGGCCAGTCCCGCTCACTCCCCGCAGCGGAGTGAATGCCAATGAGCCCGCCACCGCCTTCGATGAATTGCTGAAAAGCATCGCGCTGCTCCGGAGTGATGAACGCCTGGTTGTTGGTATTCGAAAATATCAGCACCCGATAGCGCTTCAGGTTTTGCGAAGTGAAGACCGCAGGGTCATCCGAGACATCCACCTGAAATCCGTGCTGTTTCGCAATCGCCGTCATAGCGTCGACGCTGGCGTGGATGTTTTCGTGGACGTAGCCTGTACCGTTGTGCGTATAGATCAGCACGCGTCGCGGCTTGGCCTCAACCGGCCCCGCACACCACAGCAACACGAAGAACACCAGCAACCATCGCATACAAATCCCTCACAACGGTCTGCTGGTTTGCTACAGCTTGTAGGCCTTCCGTACCAGTCCCACCGTCAAGTCCTGCGCCAGTTCAAACGCCTCATCTTCATCCAGACGATGCTCCGCCACCAGCCGTCCCAGGAACGCGCAGTCGATTCTCCGCGCGACATCATGCCTTGCCGGGATCGACAGGAACGCGCGCGTGTCGTCGTTGAATCCAACCGTGTTGTAGAACCCGGCCGTCTCCGTCGCCTGCTCGCGGAACCGCATCATGCCTTCGGGAGAATCGTGGAACCACCACGGCGGCCCAAGGCGCAAACACGGATAGTGCCCTGCCAGCGGCGCCAGTTCGCGGCTGAATGTCGACTCGTCCAGCGTGAACAGAATGAACGTGAACCCAGGCTCATTGCCATACTTCGACAGCAGCGGCCGCAGACCGCGCACGTACTCCGTCGGCGACGGAATGTCCGCGCCCTTGTCGCGCCCAAACTTTTCGTAGACGACTCGATTGTGATTCCGGATCGATCCCGGATGCAGTTGCATCGTCAGTCCATCGTCGACGCTCATGCCGGCCATCTCGGTCAGCATCTGGGCCTGAAAAAGCTCCACATCGCCGGGGCTGGTTTTGCCCGTATAGATGCGTTCGTACAGCGCGGTCGCCTGGTTCGGGGAGAGGTCGGCGGTCATCGCCGTCAGGTGACCGTGGTCGGTCGCCGTGCAACCATTCTCTTTGAAGTACACACGCCGCTTCCGCAGAGCATTCAGATAGCCTGTGTAGCTCGAAACGTCTTCGCCGGAAACCTCGCCCAGCTTCTCCAGATTCTGCCGGAAACCTGCGTACTCTGCGTCTACCACCGCATCCGGACGGAACGTCGGCAGCACGCGCCCATTCCATCCCGACGCCTTGATCTTCTTGTGCTGCTCCAGTGAATCGAACGCCGCATCGGTGGTCGCCAGCACTTCCAAACGGAAGCTCTCAAACAGCGCACGCGGCAGGAACTCCGGCGTGCGTAGCTTGCGATCGATCACGTCGTAATACTCATCCGCGTTCTCCGCGTTGAGCCTGTCCTTCAGGCCAAACTGTTCGGCAAACGCATAGTCGATCCACAGGCGCGTCGGCGTTCCGCGAAACAGATAGTAGTTCCGCGCAAAAATCCGCCAGACTTCCCGCGGATCGGCCGACTGCTTGCCATCAAGCTGCGGAACCCCCAACGATTCCAGCGAGATGCCCTGCGAATACAGCATGCGGAAAATGTAGTGGTCCGGCTGAATAAACAGCGCCGAAGGGTCGGGAAATGGCTGGTTGTCCGCGAACCATTGCGGATCGGTATGGCCGTGCGGGCTGATGATCGGCAAATCGCGGACGGTTTCGTACAATTTTGCGGCCACCGAGCGTGCCGCACCTTCCGCGGGAAAAAGACGTTCCACATTCAACATTGCTTCAGCTCCTCAGCACGGCGAAGTTCAAACAAAATACCGAATCAGAAGAGTATCAAACTCCACGCCGATTCGGTTTGACAGGTTACGCAAACCTTTGCGTTCCTGCGCAACGGCTGTTTTACTGGAGCTACAGAAGGGTTCAGGGCCCAGGGCTCAAGGCCCGGACGACCCAAGTTTTCGGGACCCTGGAACCTGGACCGTCGCATCACCCGGAGAAACCTTGCAGCCGAAGCCCCTCACCACCGCCGACTTTTTCGACCGCGTCCACAGCATCTCCCCCAGAATCGCCGTATTCGACTGCGATGGCACTCTCTGGTCCGGCGATGCCGGCTCCGCCTTCATGCGTTGGTCGATCGAGACCGGCCTGCTGCCGCCCGACATGGTCACCCTCATCAACCACCGCTACGAGGGCTACCTGCGGGGAGAAGTCTCTGAGCTTGTCATCTGTGGCGAGATGGTCCAGATCTACCACATGATCGAAATCGACACCCTCCGCGCCGCCGCCGCCACCTTCTTCCGCGAGCACATCGAAAAAAACATCTTCCCCGAGATGGTTCAACTGGTCACCGACCTGCAGCGACAAGGGGTCGACATCTGGGCTGTCAGTTCCACCAACGACTGGGTCATCGAAGAAGGCGTCAAGCGCTTCCACATCCCCGCCAACCGCGTGCTCGCAGCGCGCACCGAAGCGGTTGGCGGAGTCGCCACCAACCGCCTTATCGCCGTCCCCACCGACGAATACAAGGTCACCGCCCTCCATGGCGTCGGTATCGACGCTCCCGACGCCGTGTTCGGAAACTCCATCCACGATGCGGCCATGCTCGCCATCGCGCGACGCGCCTTCCCCGTGAACCCATCGCCTGCCCTGCTTGAGCGGTCCGCCGCGGAGGGTTGGCCCGTGTACTACCCGGCTTCCGTCGCACCGTTATCCGAATAGCTTCATCCCGTCGCACCGAAAACTCCACACACCGCGTCTAAACTGTTCTAGACGTGAAGGAACCCATTCGCAAGCTGGATCGCCGCAGACCGCAACCCGCCGCCAAGCCGCTGCGCCACGTCGTCGCGGCACTCATCCTGCGAGACGCTGCTGACTCTTCAGCAGAAAACCCCGGTCGCGAAGTCTTTATCTGTCAGCGTCGCGCCGACCAGCCAATGGCCCTCAAATGGGAGTTCCCCGGCGGCAAAATCGAGCTGGGCGAGACCCCCCAGGGCGCGCTCGCCCGCGAGCTCCAGGAAGAACTCGGCATCGAAGCCACCGTCGGTGACCGCATCGCCACGCTCCGCCACACCTACCGCAACGGCGGAGCCATCGAAATCCAGTTCTTTCGCGTCGTCGAGTTCACAGGAGAAATGCAGAACCGCATCTTCGAAACCATGCAGTGGACGCCGCTTACCCAGCTTCCCAGCTTCGACTTCCTCGCGGCCGATCTCAATTTGATCCGCGATCTGGCCGACGGTAAGCTGCTTTAGCTTCCTTTTGCGATTTCATTCGATGCTCGCTCGGGTGACTCCAAGGTACGATAAAATACCTCCAGCGAGGCTGCTCTATGATTGACATCACGCAGGACATTCAACCGCTTACTACCTTTCGAAACAATTCTGTCAGGATGATGAAGCAACTCAAGAAGACGGGTCGCCCCATTGTCCTTACCGTCAATGGTAAGACCGAAGCCGTGGTTCAATCGGCTGAATCCTATCAGCGGCTCCTCGACATAGCCGCCGCATCGGATATTCGTGAGGCAATCCGGCAAGGCGACGCAGACGTTGCTGCCGGTCGCGTTCGACCCGCCGACGAGGTGTTTGCCGAAATGCGTGCACGCTATGCCATATCACGTTGATCTGTCGAAACGAGCCGAACTCGATCTCAAAAACATTTTCGAGTTCATACATGCTGCCGACTCTCAAGCTGCCGCAAAATGGTTCAACGGCCTTGAAAAAACTATCTCAAGTCTGAATACTCTGCCCGAACGCGGTATGCTGACCGACCACGATGTCACGCTTCGCTACCTACTGTATGGAAACAAGCCGCATTTCTATCGCATTTTGTATCGCATCGACGAAAAATCAAAGACGGTTGCAATCCGCCACATTCGTCATGGGGCCCGCAAGCCGCTAAAGAGCGCCTAGCGGTTTACGGCCACTCTAAATCGCCGCCATCACCGCGGGCCCAACCGCCTGCCACACCAACACGGCAGATAACCCTACCACCACCACCGCCGTCGTCCACGCCACGATATTGAACCACCGCGAGTTCGTGTACTTGCCCATCAATTCTTTCTTATTGATCAGCCGCAGCATGAAGTACAGGATGAACGGCAGCAATACTCCATTCAGCACCTGCGACAAAATAGTCACCGCCTGCATCGGCAGTTTCGGAATCAGCACCACCGCCGCGCCACCCGCAATCAAACCCGTATACAGCCAATAGAAGAAGGGCGCCTGTCGGAAGCTCCGGTCTAACCCAGCTTCAAATCCTAACCCCTCGCAGACCGTATACGCGGTGGATAACGGAAGAATCGACGCCGCGAAGAATGACGCATTGAACAAACCCACCGCGAACAAGATAGCCGCATATTTCCCGGCGATCGGCTTCATCGCTTCCGCCGCATCCGACGGCACAGTTAGATCCCGCATCCCGTGCGCATACAGTGTCGCCGCGCACACCACGATAATGAACCACGCCACGATGTCCGTAAAAAACGACCCGACAATCACGTCCAGCCGCGACGCCTTGTACTGCTTCACCGTCACGCCCTTATCGACAATCGACGACTGCAAATAGAACTGCATCCACGGCGTAATCGTGGTCCCGATGACGCCGATCGTCATGTACACATAATTTGTGTCGTGCCAATAGGAGCGTTCCGGAAGCTTTACCGTCTCCACCAGCGCCTGGTGCCAGTCCGGCTGCGACATCACACCCGCGATGATGTACGCAAAATAAATGACACTTGCGACAAGGAAGATTTTTTCTACGTCCTTATAGTTCCCCTTCACCACCAGGGCCCATACCGCAAGCGCGCACAGCGGCACGCTGATGTACTTGCTGATGTGGAACAACTGCACCGAGTCCGCGATGCCGATAAACTCCGTCACCACGTTGGCAAAGTTCACCACCACCAGCAGCACCATGATCATGAACGTCATCCGCAGCCCAAACTCTTCGCGGATCAGGTCGCTCAGACCTTTGCCTGTCACCACACCCATCCTCGCGCACATTTCCTGCACGACGATCAGCGCCACCGTGATCGGGATCATGGTCCACAGCAGCTTGTAGCCGTACTGCGCACCCGCCTGCGAGTAGGTCAGAATGCCACCCGCATCGTTATCTACATTCGCCGTGATGAACCCGGGGCCCAGCACCGCGAGGAAGAGCATGATGCTCATCCTCCAGCGCTTCCACCGGCTCATGCCCTTGCCTCGCTCTGTCGCTTGTTCATCACACCCCTAGACTAACCGCCCCACTCTCACAACTCAGCGCTCATCACTCAAAACTTAGCAACGCCCTTCTCTGCGCTCGATAGCTCTAAGCTCCCTGCTCTCCAAAGACCAAACCTCAACCAGCCACCAATCCCCGCACCCGCTCCACAATCTTCCCCACCTGCGCATCGTTATGATATCCATCCTTCTCCGCCCTCGCCCTGCCCGCCGCGGCGATCCGCTCCCGAGCAGCCTCATCCGGCAGATACCGTCGAATTTTCTCCACCAGTTCTTCGATGCCGGTAAAAAACACCGCCTCCTCATCCTCTACAAACCGCGCCAGATGCCCCGCCGACCTCTCTGCCAGCAAAAATCCTCCACATCCTGCAATCTCAAAGCTCTTATGCACAAACTCATCCTGGTTGGCATGAGTGATAAAACTCAAATTGATCTTCGACCGCCAGATTCCTTCACGATAAGCCTGCATATACAACTCCCCACCCGTATACAACGCGTTGACCGCATCGGAGCTAAGCCGCCGCTTCCACTGCGCATCCCCGGAAATCACCACGGGAAATCCGTACTCGCGCCACAACCGCGTCAGCACCTCCGCTCGGTTGTCATACGCCGTTCCGATAAACGAAACCCCGCGATCGCGATTCGTATCGCTCCATCCTGCCGGAGGCGGAAAATGCACCGTCGGCTCGTACGCCGTCTGAATCTTGATGACATCCCGCGCCCCGCGCTCTTTGTAGTCCGCAATATTGCTGTCCCGTTGCACCACGTGCAGATCAAAATGCGGGATGTCCTTCAGATACAGGCGCCACCCCGGATCGCGCCGCGTCCCAAACGGGTTGTCGATCATGTAACTGACCGTCGCCACTCCCATCGCTCGCAGCCGATCCAGCGTCTCCGGCCACAGCCACAGCAGCTTATCCGCCCAGAAAACGTCCGGCCTCTCCCGCTCGGCCGCCGTCAGAATATCCCGATTGAACCGGGCGACCCCTGGCCCCACCGTCAGCCGGTGGACGACCTTTCGCACCAGCTCATTTCCCGACTCATATTCATAGAAATTTAAGGGGACAACCGTATGTCCCAACCGCTCCAGAGCCCAGGCCCGATACTGCGACGAGTCCGCGAGCGACAATCCCGCTCCATACAAAATCTTCAGCGGCCTCACCGTCAGCCCTCGAGCAGCTGCGCAATCACCTGCTCTGCGTGGATCGCGCCCACTACCTTGCCCTGCTTATCCACCACCGGCAGCGAGCGCAAATTGTATTTGTCGAACAGCTCCGCCACATCCGAGTCCCGCGCATTCACTTCGCAGCTTACGTTGTGCCCCTCTGACAACGAAGCAACGAGCGTCCCCGGCTGCGCCATCAACAATCGCGCCAGCGGCACGACGCCCTTCAAATGTTCTGCCTCGTCCAGCAGATACACCTCGGTAATCGTATCCGGATCGCCCTCGAACCCACGCAGCGCCTCTACCGTATCGGCCACCGTTGCGCCTTCGAGCACCGACACATAGTCGGTCGTCATGCGCCCCGCGGCGGACGTCTCTTCATGCTCGAGAAGCTCTTCCACATCCTGCCGCTCTTCCGGCTCCATTTCTTCGAGGATCGCTTCCGAATGCTCATCCGAAAGCTCGGCCAGCAAGTCCGCCGCAGCAGCCGGGTCCATCTCTTCGATAATGTCGGCCGCGCGCTCAGAATCCAGCCCCTGCACCAGCTCCTTCTGCACCTTCGGCTCGAACTCTTCCAGCGTTTCGGCCGCCGTCTCCTCCGGCAAACTCGTAAAGATCGCCTCGCGTTCCGCCGGAGCCAGCTCTTCCAGAATCGCCGCAATATCCGAAGGATGCAGCTTGGCCAGCCGTTTCTGCTCGATCTTCAACCGCACCCGTCGGGCCGGATCGCGCACAATCAGGTCGACAAACTCCCACGGAATCGCCTTCTGCGAAAACGTCTCGGACATCATCGTCACAGCGCCATGCGGCAAACCCTTAAACAGCCGCCGCACCGCGCCCCGTGTCCCCACTTCGACTTCGGCAATGCGTAACGCCAGCGGAGTCTCCGGCCCAACCGCCATCTCCCACACGAGGTTGACGTCGTTTACCCGCACAACCTTGTGCCCGTCCACGTCGATAATCTGCTGATCGAGCAGGTCCCGCTCCAGCAGCAGAAAGTCGCCAATCTCTCCCGCGGGCATTGGCGCAGTCTTTGCGACCAGCTTCGTGGCCCCTGCAACCGGTTGTTCCAGGCTCGCAATCGGCAACGAAAACTCCCGCAGCTTCGCACCTTCGCGCCGCCGCAGGATCAGCGCCCGTACGTGCGCTCCATCGCGCGCCACATCGACAGCAAACTCGTGTACCCGCCCAACGCTCTTCCCCGAGCCATCCACGACGGACATTCCCACCAACGTCGACACGCTGGTCGGAAGCCCCGAGGTGATGCCGTTCGGCGAATGTGGGTGCGCAGCCATACCCCTAACCTACCCCATCGGAAGCACATCGCGCCCGTATCACAGAAGGAACAGCCGCTACACCCTTGTCATCTCGACCGAAGTCTTCGCGCCTTTTGCGAAGGCGCAGTGGAGAGATCGCAGCAGTGGCATTGGTTTTTCTCTTCTTGTTGCCATTCCCGCAGGGAATCTGCTTTTCTCTTTGTCGTTGCCTGTTCTCCTTCGCGTCTCCACAAAAACAAAACGGCCACCGCCGAAGCAGTGGCCGCCTTCACAACCGCAAATCTACTTCCCGAAATCCACCTTAGGCGCAACCTTATTGGCCACATCACCGGTGTAGTATTCATCCCGATAATGGAAACCAGCCATATTCGCCCAGATGCTGTTGGGGAACTGCCGCACATACACGTTGTAGCTTTCGAGCGACTTGTTGTACCGCTCCCGAGCCACCTTGATCCGGTTTTCCGTCCCCGCCAGTTCGTCCGTCAATCGTGTGAACTGTTCGTTCGACTTCAATTGCGGATACGACTCCTGCAGCCGCAGCAAGGGACTGATAGCAATATCCATCTGCTTATACGCCTGGATCGCGCCGGCATGGTCTCCGCTCTGACCCGCCGCCACAATCCCGGCGCGCGCGTTCGCGATGTTGGTCAGCACGGTCTGCTCTTCGTTCACATAGCCCTTCACCGTCGCCACCAGGTTTGGGATCAGGTCCAGCCGCCGCTGTTGTTCAACGTCAATCTGGTGGAATGTCTGGTTCACATCCTCGTTCATCTGCACCATCGTGTTTTTCGACGAGATATAGCTACCGGCGCCGATTAACACCGCAATCACCAGTAAACCAACCACTCCCAGTGCAACCCATCCAGCTTTCATCACTCATCCTTTCGCGCGTTTCCGCGCACTTGCAAGATTACGCCTTAGAGGCACTTACCAATCACCGCTTGAACCACCGCCATCGGACCCGCCGCCAAAACCTCCGCCAAAGTCGCCGCCTCCACCACCACCGCCGCTGTCGCCGCCGCCGCCAAATCCTCCGCCACCAAAACCGCCGCCACCGCCGCCATAACCGCGGCCGCCCAGCATACTGCCCAGCAGGAACCACAGCAACCCGCTGCCACCACCGCCGCGCGGTCCACCACGTCCTCCGCGCGCAAACAGGAAGATCAGCACGATGATAAAGATCACCCCACCAATCCCGACACCGATTCCGTTTCCTCCGTTGCTCACGCGTTCGCGGTGATAGGTGTGCTGCACCGCTGAATCCAGCGTCACTCCGGAGTCTGCCGCGATCGCATTGCCGATCTCCTGCACCCCCAGCAACATTGCCGGCCCATACTGCCCTGCCTTCAACTGCGGAACCATATCGCGGCCTATGTCGCCGGTCTTGGCGTCGTTCAGAACACCCTCAAGCCCCGTCCCGACCTCGATCCGCCGCTTATGGTCCTGGATCGCGAACACCAGCAGCACGCCGCGGTCGGTCCCCTTCGCCCCCACCTTCCACTTGTCCTCAAGCTGGGTCGTAAAGTCTTCAATGTCCACGCCATCGAGCGAGTTGATCGTAACCACCACGATCGTCGCATGCGCCTTCTCATACACCTGGCGGCAGAAGTCTTCGATGCTCTGTTTCGAGCTGCTATCGACTACACCGGCAAAGTCGGACACGTAGGTCGTCGGCTTGGGCAGCTTATCGACAGACTCCGCGCGCGAGGAGCAGGCAAAGAAAAAGCTGGCCATTATGGTCAGCGTCAACATCCATCTGGAGAAGCGTTCGGTCACGACATTGATGTTACGCCCCCCGGCACTGAAAAGTTCCCCAATTGGTGGGGACCCATATCCGCACACAGAAATGGCCTCCCCTAAGAGGAAGGCCATTCCGCCGATCCCGCAACAACTACAGCTTTTTCTTCAGGTCATAAGCCATGTTCTTGTGCGCTGCCACATGGGTCTTGCCCTTGATGACAGCCGCTTTGAACTTCGCGTCCTTGCTGTCTTTGGCTTCCGACGTGAAGAGGTCCAGGGCCTTCGCATGGTCGCTCACCATCTGGTCCATGTACTCCTTGTCGAAGTCCTTGCCGCTCATGCCGTTCAGTTTGTCCCATTCCTTTTGGTGGTCAGCGTCCGGGCCGGCAGGAGCGGTCAAGCCCCACTCGTCGGCAAACGGCTTCATGCTCGCCGACATCGCCTTGTGCTCGGTCACCATGTGCTTCGCGAACGTCTTCACAGCCGGATTGGTACCCTTCTGCTCCGCCAATTCACTCAGCGCGATCTCGTTCTTGTCGGCTTGTGCCGCTGTCGCGAGGAACTTCTTGTCGTTATCGTCAGCCGCTTTCGCCTTGGTGGGAAGCAGCATTGCCGCGCAACCGAGCATAGCGCAACACGTCAGTTTGGTCATACTTGTCATCGGGGTCTCCTGGTGCGGCCCGGCCGCATATTGCTAACTACAAGACTCTGAGAGTCTTTTCCCACGCGCGGCGTTGCACGGCCGCCTCAGTTATCCTCATAGCCGGAGCTTCCATGACACCCAACCTGCCTTCGCCTCCAGTCGCCCGCCGCCATCCCAGCATCACCGACATTCACGGAACCACCCTGCGCGACGACTACGCCTGGCTTCGCGACAAGGGCACACCTGCAGTCACCGCCTACCTCGAAGCCGAGAACGCCTACACCGCAGCCGCGATGGCCGGCACCGAAGACCTGCAGACCACGCTCTACGACGAGATCCTCTCCCACATCAAGGAGGACGACGAATCCGTCCCCTACCGCGACGGCGATTGGGTCTACGTCACACGCACCGCGAAGGGCAGCCAGTACCCTGTCTTCCTGCGCCGTCACCACAGCGACCCCGCCGGCTCCGAGCGCGTCATCCTCGACGTCAACCAGCTCGCTGAAGGCCAGCCTTTTATGTCGGTCGGAGCGACCGCTGTAAGCCCCGATGGCCGCTACCTCGCCTTCACCACCGACAACACCGGCTTCCGCCAGTACACGCTGCGCATCCGGAACCTCATCACCGGCGAAGAGCTTCCCGATACCGTGATCCGCGTTGGCTCCCTCGCCTGGGCGGCGGACTCCAACAGCCTCTTTTTCACCACCGAAGACGAGCAGACCAAGCGCCAGGACCAGCTCCACCGCATGGAGATCGGCGAGATCCACGTCTTCGTCTTCGAGGAACCCGACGAGCGCTTCAACCTCGGCGTCGGCAAGTCCCGTGACCGCAAGTACATCCTGCTCGAAGTGGGCAGCCACACCACCAGCGAGACCCACTTCCTCGACGCCACCAAGCCTGAGGACGACTTCCAGCTCATCGCCCCCCGCATTGACGACGAGGAGTACCACGTCGACCACCGCGACGGTTTCTTCTACATCCACACCAACCACGAGGCCGAACAGTTCCGCCTCGTCCGCACTCCTGTGAAAACGCCGGACCGCGATCACTGGCAGGAGATTCTTCCCGAACAAAAGACGGCTCCTCTGGAAGCCATCGATCTTTTCCGGCAGTTTTTCGTCGCCAGCTACCGCGAAGCCGGCCTCCCTGTCCTGCGCGTCTTCCATCTCGATGGAGCGGGTCTGCCGGTAAACCCGCACGACATTCGGTTCCCCGATCCGGCGTATGCGGCCAGCGGCGAGATCAACCGCGACTTCGACGCGACCACCTACCGCTACGCCTATCAGTCCCTCGTCCGTCCCGCTTCGGTGTTCGAATACGATGTCACTGCCGAAACCTCAACGCTGCTCAAGCAGCAGGAAGTTCCCGGCGGCTTCGACGCTTCTCTCTATGCATCCGAGCGTCTGTGGTTCGCCGCCAACGATGGGACCCAGGTACCCGTCTCTCTCGTCTACCGAAGCGACGCCTTCCACAAAGACAGCAAATCGCCGCTCTATGTCTACGGTTATGGCTCCTATGGGTACCCGCTTCCGCTTGGCTTCAGCGCTTCGCGACTCGCGCTGCTCGACCGCGGCATCGTCGTCGCCTACGCCCATGTCCGCGGCGGAGGCGAGCTCGGCGACCCCTGGCATGATGCCGGCAAGATGATGTCCAAACGCAACACCTTCACAGACTTCATCAACACCGTCGAGTTTCTCACCGCCGAAGGCTACGGCGACCCCGAGCGTGTCGCCATCGAAGGCGGCAGCGCCGGCGGCCTGCTGATGGGTGCAGTCACGAACCTCCGCCCGAATCTTTTCCGCGCCGTGCTCTCGCACGTCCCCTTCGTCGACGTGATGAACACCATGCTCGACGCCACGCTTCCCCTTACCGTCGCTGAGTATGAAGAGTGGGGAAACCCCAACGAGCCCGATGCGTTCTTCTACATGCGCAGCTACTCACCGTACGACAACCTGGAACACATCTACCGCGACGCTGTCCCCGCAATGCTGGTAAAGACCAGCCTCAACGACTCGCAGGTGATGTATTGGGAGCCGGCAAAGTACGTTGCCAAACTGCGTACGATCAAGACCAACGAGACACCACTGCTGCTCCATGTCAACATGGACGCCGGCCACGGCGGCGCTTCAGGCCGCTATGACTACCTGAAGGAGATTGCTTTCGATTATGCGTTTTTGCTCAGGGAGCTCGGAATCGAAAGTCAGTCGAACTAGCAGCGAATTCGGGTGGCCCATCCTTTCGCGCTTTTGCGAAAGGGTGGGGTATCGGCCTGAGCGCAGCCGAACAGGCCGACCGTTCTCTTCGGTGAGCAATAAAGTCTTTTCTCGCTCAGATGTAGTTGCAGATCGAGGCATCTATAGGTCGCGCCTTCAGCGCTCTGGCATACGTGACGCCTGTAACCTAGGGCTTCGCCCTAGGCTGGTATAGGACGGGCCTTCAGCCCTAAGACCAGAGAGACTCGCAACGGAAACGAAATCGCTCTAGCTAGGTAATCATCGAACACAAGCGTCATGTTGTCTCTCGCGTATTTCCAAAAATTCTACGCCTGAGCCTCCACCAACCCGCCATCGCCTTCGCCCGGCGCCAGGAACAAATTCGTCTCCAACCCATGCTGCCGGGTGTACAGATCGAAGTACCGCCCCTTCATCGCATACAGCTCTTCATGCGTCCCGCGCTCGACAATACTGCCTTGCTCCACCACCAGAATCTGGTTGGCCCGGCGAATCGTCGACAGCCGGTGCGCGATTACGAACGTCGTGCGGCCCTGCATCAGGTAGCTCAACCCATGCTGGATCATCGCCTCCGACTCCGAGTCCAGTGAACTCGTGGCCTCATCGAGAATCAGAATCCGCGGGTCCGCGAGGATCGCGCGCGCAATCGAAATCCTCTGCCGCTGTCCGCCCGAAAGCTTTACGCCGCGTTCGCCGACAATCGTCGCAAAGCCCTCTGGAAACCGTAGTGCAAACTCATCCACACGGGCAATCTCGCAGGCCCGCTCGAACTGCTCGTCGGTCGCTTCCGGCCTTGAAAACATTACGTTCTCGCGGATGGTTCCATCGAATAGAAACGTCTCCTGCAACACCACGCCAAGTTGCTGCCGATAGCTGCTGAGCCGCACTTTGCCGAGGTCGTTGCCGTCTACCAGGACCCTTCCGCTGCCGGCCGTGTGGAATGCGCAGATCAAGCTGATGATGGTTGACTTGCCCGAACCGGACGATCCCACCAGCGCCGTCACCGTACCGGGCTGCGCCTCGAAGCTGATGTTGTGCAGCACCGGCTTGTCTGCCTCGTAGGCAAAGCTCACATCGTCGAATGCGACATCGCCGCGAATGCTGTCCAATGCGACCTGCCGCGACGGCTCGGCATCTTCTTCCTTCTCGGCAAGAATCTCCGTCGTGCGGTCGAGTCCGGCGAGCGCCTCGGTCAACTGAGTTCCAATCGAGACCAACTGGGCAATCGGCGCAACCATGAACGCCAGCAGCGCCGTAAACGTAAAGTAGGAGCCAGCCGACAAGCGCCCGGCCGCATGTTCCTTTGCTCCAAGGAACATCACCAGTCCGCCCACCAACCCCAGCACCACGGTGGACGAGAGCGTCATGATGGACTGTGCCGTCAACGAGCTGACAACGTTATCTAGCAAACGCTTAACACCCTTGGCGAACACCTTCGCTTCGCTGGCTTCGGCGTGATATCCCTTCACCACGCGTACGCCGCCAAGTGACTCGGTCAGCCGGCCCGATACCTCGGCGCTGATCTTTGCGCGCTCGCGGAATATCGGACGGATCGTTTTGAACGCCCGCTGCAGAATGAAGCCGAACAATATCAGAATGCAGAACGTCAGCAGCGTCATGCGCGTGTTAATGCGGATCAGCAATGAGAACGCGATAATCGCGGAAAGGATGCCGCCGACAAAGTCCACAACGCCGGTACCGACCAGGTTGCGCACACCTTCCACATCGGCCATGATGCGAGTGACCAGCGTGCCCGTGCGATTCTCGTCGTAGAAGGCCACCGGCAGGCGCCCGATGTGCTCCTGCACCTGCGTGCGCAGTTCGGATATCAGCCGCTGTCCGCCCTTCGACAGCATCTGCGTCAACGCATACGACGTGATGCCCTGCAGCAGGGTCGCGCCAACCACCTCAGCGATGATCCATGGCAAGATCGCCATGTCGCCGCGATTCATCACCTGATCAATCAACGGCTTCAGCTTTAGCGGCAGAACAAACGACGCGCCCCGGTTAATAATCATCAACACGAAGCTGAAAGCGAGCAGCCCCGCCCGCGGTTTCACCAGCTTCCATACTTCCGGAAGCACTTTCTTCAACGGCGGCTTGGGCCGTTTCTTGGTCAGGTCAGCCGCAAGGGCTTTGCCCGCCCCACGTGCCGGTCGCTCGGCACGCGCCCCACCACCCATTCCCGAATGTCCAAAACTTCCCATATTGCTTCAAGTGTACGTTGCTTCGCAGGTCGACTCACCGAAACTACGCCCACCTGCCGCGGGCATCCGTTACGCCGTAGCGTTACGCCCCCGTCGCGCCGCTATAAACGACCGCACGCACAACCCGACAAAGATCGCGCACAACACGCACATCGCTTCCCTTGATTCCACCGTCAACGGTTCGGGGAACGGCTCGCCCTTCGCCCACATGTAGGCTGTCACCACCAACGCACCGCTGGCGAGAAAGCCCAGCAGGCCCAGCGTCACGGCAACATGCATCCACAACATGCGCCGCCTGCTGTCTTCCGTATTGGCCAGCACGCCGCACACAAGCAACACAACGCCCAGTACCGCTGGCGCCAACTGCGAGCGATGCATGCTGTCGGTCAGCAAATACGCCGTCACGCCCAGGGCCAGCAACAACACGCCAAAAACCATCGTCAATTTCGCCAAGCTCGTTCTCCTCTTCTATGCTGCTGCCTTGTCGATCTGCGCCAGAAGTTGATCCGGCGTCCACTCATTGGTGGGATAGTACGCCACCACCCTGCCATCCTTGCCGACCACGACCGTAGCCAGCGAATGCATAAGACTCCCCGCATCGCCTGGCGTTATGCCCAGGTCGAAGAACTGTTCTACCCTGGGCAGATCCGCGACAGAAGGCGCCGCAAAATCCCAGTGCCCGAATGTCTCATTCGTATATTTCCCGGTATACGCGCCTCCATAGCTGCGCAGCACCCTGGGAGTATCGTACTGCGGATCGAAGCTGATGCTGAGCAGGTGGGTCTTCGCGTAGACCGCCGGATTGGCGGCCAACGCCTTGTCGATCTCGGCGAAATTCCGGCTCATCTTCGGACAATAATCGGCAACTGTGCAACGCGTGTAAATAAACGTCAGCAGCACCACTTTGCCTCGGAACTGGCTCAGCCGAATCTTTCGTCCACTCTGGTTCAAGAGCGGAACATCCGGCACAGCGTCTCCGGGAGCAGGCACGTGATACACCACCGCGGGCTTCGTATCCGGACGCGCTTCGGCGATCACCACAATGTGATCGAGACGCATATCGTACGGGCCGGACGACTTTTGTTTTGTCATGAGCGTAGCCGTAATTACGTCCCCGGCGTGCAGCTCGGAGATAATCGTCGGGTCCTTCAGCTTGTAGGACATGGTCATCGCTTCCATGAAGCCGGGAATGGCCTCATGCTTCAACATCACTTCGCCTTTGTCCGCATCGGTGCTGACGATGACCCCTCGTATCGGATACCACTTCTCCGCCGCCGTCCCCTGGTCCTGGTCTCCGTGGCACCCAGCCAGCGGTCCGGCCATCGCCACAAGCGCCAGCAGCATGACAAAAAAACGCCCACACATCGTGTAGAAAGTATGTCTCTTCGAAAGCTTCACCCTTCCATGATAGCCGGGGGGCTTTGATACAGCCCACTGCCCCGTGCTAGCATCTGACCCATCGAGAGTTTCTTGAACAGAGTCGACCGAGTGCGGCGGCTACTGCGGGCTTGAAACTTGTTTGACCTTGACGCTTCTGTGCGTCCCCGTGCAACTCCGCACCGTGTCTTTTCACGGAGCAGCGCAATTGAGTTCGCCACAGAACACGACGGCCACCACCCCGCTATCTTCCGCTGGACCATCCATATTCTGGTTGTGCGCAGGACTTTTGCTCTCAGGAATGGGCACCGTTCTGCTCGGTCCCATCCTGCCCGCCCTGTCGCATGAGTGGCATCTGCCCGACTACCAGGCGGGCATGCTGCTCTTTGCAAAATTCCTCGGCGCCTTCGTCGGCGGTTCGACCGTCCCCAACAAGCTGCGCAACGGAATCTTTTTTGGCCTGCTCGCCACTTGCACCGGACTGGCCGCATTTGCCTATGCCGGCGGCCTCTTCACGGGCTCCATTGCTCTTTTCGTGACCGGCGTCGGTCTCGGCCAACTCATTGCTTCCACCAACATCCTCGCGGGCCGCCGCTACAACAAGCGCACCGGATCCGCGCTCTCGTTCATCAACTTCTTCTGGAGCCTTGGCGCGGTTTGCATCGGAATCCTGGTCGCCGCGCTGCTGCCGCACCACACCCTGCGCGAGTTCCTGCTGACTTTCGCCGTGGCCTTCATCGTCATCGCACTGGGCGGCCGCCTGCAGTCCACCCATCCCGACGACTCCGAAGCGCCTTCGGAAGAGACTTCCACGATCGCCCTGCCCAGGCAGATCCTGATCTGCTTCGGCCTCATGCTGTTCCTTTACGGCGGCCTCGAAACCTGTCTCTCGCAGTGGATCACGACCTTTACAGTCCGCTACGCCGGCGGCCACGTTCTTGGGGGACAGTCGGCCATCGTTGTGCTGTGGACGGCGCTGACCCTCGGCCGCGTGCTTTCTTCCCTTCTGCTGCGCCACATGCGGGAAAGCACGTTGCAGCGCGGGGCTATGCTCTGCTCCGTACTGTTGGTTCCGGTGCTGGCGATTTGCAGTTCGGCGAAAACACTGTCGATCACCTGCGTCCTGCTCGGTCTCAGCCTCTCGGCATTTTTCCCATCGACCTTCGCTCTGCTGCTGCGCCGCCGCCCTGCGGCGCGTGTTGCCGGCATCATCCTTGCCGTCTCCGGCCTCGGAGCAGCGACGCTGACCTGGCTGATGGGTGTCATTTCTTCGCAAGCGGACTCGCTGCGCATCGCTATGGTTGTGCCCTTTCTCGCCGCGCTCGGCCTGCTTGCGGCCAGCTTTTGGCTGCCGCCGCTCGAAGCCGGGTCAGCCGTCTTCCCCAAGCTGCCTAAGCTTCAGGATCACGCCAAGATGTCACACTGAACAGCAGCAAACAATCCACCACCCAATGCTCTACCCTGTAATCCATGCAGGAGTCGCCGCAGCGCAATTCGCTTTCCGTCACCATAAGCGAAGCTCTCGCCCGCGGCGCGACGATTCTGGCGCCTAACGAGCGCGCTGCCGTTGATCTCCGCGCCCGCTTCGACCGCACCCAATCCGCAGCCGGTCTCGCCTCGTGGGAGCCCGTGCAAATCCGCTCCTGGAACGCCTGGCTTGAGTCGTTGTGGAGCGCTCTGGTCAACCAGGGAGAGGAGCTGCGGCTGCTGCTCAATCCGGCGCAAGAGCACACACTGTGGCGGGAAATTATCGCCTCTTCAACCGCCGCACCCTCGCTCGGCTCACCGGACTCCCTGGCCGAACTTGCCCAAACAGCCTGGCGTCTGGCCGCCGGCTACGAAGCCACCGCCGACCTCCGCCGCTTTGCTGTTACACACGATTCGAAGACCTTCGCCAGCTGGGCCACGGCCTTCGCCAAACGCTGCGAGCGCGGCCAGTTTCTTTCCTCCGCTGAACTCCCCGCAGCCATTCGCGACCACATCGCCGACGGTTCCCTCGCACCGCCGACGGAGCTGCTGCTCATCGGCTTCGACGACGACACCCCGGTGCGCACTTCGCTGCTGATAACCCTTGAAACTCGCGGTTGCGATATACCGCGCGTCGATATCGACAGTGAGTCCATCGACCTTCGCACCATCGTCCGCGCCACAAACCCACATGAAGAATTGCTCTCCGCTGCTCGATGGATTCGGCACTTCATCGAAGGCTCGCCGCAATCGCGCGTTGCTCTCATCGTGCCTACTCTCGGAGACGAACGTCCCGAGCTCGAAGTCACCCTCCGCAACATCCTCACCCCCGAACTCCAATCCATCGACACCGATCTATCCTCCACGCCATATAGCTTTTCAACCGGCTCGCCGCTCGCTGAAACCTCCATGATCGCCACGGCGCTCGACCTCATCCGCTGGATCGCCGGGCCGCTTCCGCTGGACCGCGTCACCACGCTGCTGCTCTCGCCGTACATCGGCGGCTTTGAAGATCTTGAAGCTCGCGCCGCTTTCGACGCGTTCACCCTCCGACGAACCCCGCTGCTTCGCCCCGAAATCGACATCGCCCGCCTTCACCGCCTCGCTGAAAAATCGCCCCCCGTCGCAAAACTCCTCGCCCCGCTCAGCGCTCGCCGTCCGGGCGACACTCTCCGCAGCCATGCCGACTGGATGGAGTTCGTCCGCGACACTCTGCGCGACGCGAACTTCCCCGGCGACCGTCCCCTCACCGCGCAGGAGTTCCGCGATGCGCGCACCTGGGACCACGCCCTTGACGCCGTCGCCACACTCGACTTCGCCGGCGTGCGGGTCGACTTCCACACCGCTCTCGAAGCCCTCACCCGCCAGGCCCGCGCGGCCGCAACTTCGCAGGGCACAAACGACGCCTCTGTCCAGATCATGACGCCCGCAGAGGCCGCCGGCTCCGGCTTTGACGCCGTTGTTTTTCTGCATGCAACAGACGCGGACTGGCCCGCACCCGCGCGCGCGAACCCGTTGCTCGGCTGGCCTCTCCAGTACGACCGTCGCATGCCCGGCACCAGCCTCGCTGATACTGCCGCTCGCGCGGAACAGGCGACAGCTCGCCTCATGGCCAGCGCACCCAATGTTCTCTTCTTCTACGCCGAAGAAGATGAATCCGGCCCCCAGCGCCTCTCGCCGACGATCGCGAACCTTGGGCTTCCTGATGTCGCCGCGGCCGAGCTTCTTCCCCCGATGGAAACCGAGCCGGCCATCGCGGTCGAAGCGATCCCGGACACTGAGCCCCTGCCGCCGCTTCCTTCCGGAGACGTGGTTGGCGGCGCTCGCGTGCTGCAGCAGCAAGCTGCCTGCGGCTTCCTCGCTTTCTCGGAGTTTCGCCTCCGCTCGCGGCCACTCAACGACATCGCCGCCGGTCTTGACGCGCTGGAGAGCGGCAACTTCCTGCACCGCACCATGCAGGCTTTCTGGAAAGCTGTTGGCTCGCAAGCCGCGCTCCGCCAGATGGACCCAGCCGCGCGCGAGGCCCTGCTCATCAGCTGCATCGCCAGCGCCGTCGACAACCGCATCGTCCCCGAAACGGACTGGGACAATGCCTATCTTCAGCTTCAAAAAGATCGCCTGCTCAGCCTGCTGCGCTACTGGCTCAACGCCGAGCTTGAGCGCGGGCCTTTCACCGTCCTTGCGCTCGAAGCCGACACGATGGTCAGCGTCGGCCCGCTCACCCTGTCCGTCCGCATGGACCGCATCGACCGCGTTGACGGCCCAGACAACGGCTTCATCTACGTCGACTACAAAACCGGCTTCTCTGCGAACCCCGGCAGTTGGGAAGGCCCTCGCCCCGACGATCCCCAACTCCCGCTTTACGCCCTGCTCTCCGAGCCCGGCGAACTCAAAGGCCTCGCCTTCGCGAAGGTCCGCCCCGGCAAAGGGATGGCGTGGCTTGGCTACCAGGCCGAAACCGGCATCCTCCCGATGAAAAAGCCCACAACCGTCGATCTGGACATTCTCATCGACGAGTGGCGCCACACGCTCACCACACTCGCCGAAGACTTCGCCAACGGACGGGCAACGGTTAGTCCAAAGGATTTTGCGGTCAACTGCGCCCGCTGTACCCAGCGTCTGCTGTGCCGCGTCAATCCCGAGCTTCTCTTCATCACCCCGGACGACGAAGTGGGAGACGAGGCCGAATGAGCAAGGTCCTCCAGTTTCCTTCTGCAACTCCCGCCGACGACACCGCAGCCCGCGAGGCCGCGCTCGACACGCGCCAGTCGTGCATCGTCGAAGCCCCCGCAGGCTCGGGCAAAACCGGTCTGCTGATGCAGCGTTATCTGAAGCTGCTCGCCCAGGGAGACGTCGCCCAACCCGAAGAGATCCTCGCCATCACCTTTACCAACAAAGCCACCGCCGAGCTCCACGAACGGGTCTTCGGCCAGCTTTTCTCTGCGTCGACCCAGTCTCCGCTGCTTTCAGACGCATCCGGCTTCGATGTCGAGACCCGCGCGCTCGCCGAAGCTGTCCTCAGCCGCGACGCCGCGCTCGGCTGGCACATTCTCGACCATCCGCAAAGTCTTAACATCCGCACCATCGACTCGGTCTGTGCCGAAATTGCCAACTCTCTTCCGCTGCTTTCGGGCAGCGGAGGCAGCGGCCGGCCTACCACGGACGCCGGTCCGCTCTATCGCCTCGCCGCCGAGCGCACGCTGTTCCAGCTCGGCAGCGCAGATACCGCGCTGCACAACGCCCTGCGCAACGTCCTTCTGCATCGCGACGCCAGCCTCACGGAAGTCCAATCCCTGCTTGCCGGGATGCTCCAGCAGCGTGATCAATGGGCGGACTTCCTTCCTCTCGGCCCCGACGCTCTCGATGACGAAGCCCTCGATCGTGTCGTCCGCGCCAAGCTCGAACGCACGCTGGAAACCATCGTCTGCACCGCTCTCACCCGGGCCGCGAACGCGATGCCCGCCGGCATGCTGCATCAACTTGCGGAACTCGCGGCGCAACTCGGCCTGAACCCCGGCTACAACGGCAGCGACTCGCCCATCGCCTTCTGCGCCGATCGCCGGACGCCGCCCGAAGACAAGGCTGACCACCTCGATCACTGGCAAGCCCTCATCTCTCTTCTGCTCACAAAAGAAGGCGACTGGCGCAAAAGCTTCAACGTCAATGTCGTCAAGTTTGAGATGAGCAAGTCGGAAAAAGTTCTGCTCCAGAGTCTCATCGACACGCACAAGTCGGACGAGCTCTGCGATGCTCTCTGCGCCGTCCGCAACCTTCCCGATGCACATTATCCTGACGACCAGTGGGCCGTCGCCAAGGCACTCTTTCACGTCCTGCGCCGAGCCCTCGCAGAGCTCAAGCTGATCTTCGCCGAACGCAACGAGTGCGACTTTATCGAGATCGCCCTCGCCGCCCGCCAGGCCCTCCACGCCGAGTCCAACGGCGACGACTCCGGCCTTGAAGCGATCGATGTCGCCCTCTCGGCCGGCGGCAAGCTCCGCCACCTGCTGGTCGACGAGATGCAGGACACCTCCGCCACTCAGTACGACCTCATCCACCAGCTCACGCGTTCCTGGGACGGCGCCACGCAAACCCTTTTCCTCGTCGGCGACCCCAAGCAGTCCATCTACCTCTTCCGCCAGGCCCGCGTCGAGCGTTTCCTCCGCACCATGCACGAGGGCCGCTTCGGCGACATCCGCCTGCAAGCCCTCCGGCTCACCACCAACTTCCGTTCGCAGGCCAGCCTCGTTCACGCGTTCAACTCCACCTTCGAGCGCATCTTTCCACCGCCGGAGGCCGCGCAAAACAACTCTTCCGACGTGCCTTTTGTTGCCGCCGTACCCAATCGCGAGCCATCGCCCACCGACGACATCACGTGGCACACTGCTGTCCTCGGCGAAGAAACTCTCGACGTACCCAAAACCCTCGACAACCGCCGCGATCACGACCATCAACAAGCCCGCCACATCCGCAGCATCATCGAGCACTGGCTTGCGAGACCGCTGCCCGACGAGCGCACAAAGCCCTGGCGCATCGCCGTGCTTGCTCGCGCGCGTAAGCATCTCGACGCTATCGTCGCCGAGTTCAAGCGCGACTATCGCGGAGGAAACCCGGGGGGCAGCGGGCCCCTCCGCTATCGCGCGGTGGACATCGACCCGCTTTCCGAGCGGCCGGAGATCCTGGACGCCCTCGCCCTGACCCGCGCCCTGCTACATCCTGCGGATCGGCCCGCGTGGCTCGCCGTCCTGCATGCGCCGTGGTGCGGCCTCTCGCTCGCCGATCTGCTTGCCCTCACTGACGAAGGCCCAACCGCTGATCCCTGCGCCACGGTCGCCTCTCTGGTTACCACCCGCACGCAGTTCCTCAGCGCTGAAGGCCAGCAGCTTCTCGCTCGCACCTGGTCCGTGTTGCAGATCGCCGTCGCCACTCTCGGCAACGCGCCGTTCGCCACACAGATCGAGCGCACCTGGCGCTCGCTTGGAGGCGACGCTCCCCTGACGCCCGAAGAGCGCACCAATGTTATGCGCTTCCTCGGCGTCCTGCGCGATGTGCAGCGCGACCTCGGCTATCTCGATCTCCACACACTCACGACCCGCCTCGATAAGCTCTACGCCGAACCTATCTCCGGCCCCTGCTCTGTCGAATTGCTCACCATCCACAAGGCCAAAGGCCTGGAGTGGGACGTCGTGCTCGTCCCCTCGCTCGAACGCCGCGGTGGAAGCAGCAGCGGCGACCTTCTCAACTGGCTCGAAATCGATTCGCCTTCAGCCGATACATCCGGTGTCGTCCTCGCACCCATCGCCAGCAAGGGCTCGGACAACGACAAGCTGAACCGCTGGCTCAACGCCGCTCGCGAAGCCCGCGAAAACTCGGAGCGCAAGCGGCTCTTCTACGTCCTCAGCACCCGCGCCCGCGAAGAGCTGCACCTCTTTGCCGCCTGTGCACGCAAAGCCGACCTGTCACTCGCCACGCCTCAGCACGGCAGCCTGCTCAAAGCTGTCTGGCCCGCCGCAGCCGAAGCCTTCGCGCCACTGCAGGCGCCTCCGGCAGCCAGTCTCGGTTCAACCCTGCAACAGTCTCTGGCCGACGGCCACAAGCCCGTCACCTTCGGCTCGGCGGCCGAGGCCACAACCCCTACCCCCCCGATCATCCATCGCCTCCCACTTTCCTTCCACCCCGATTCCCGCTTTGAAACCGCCGCCGCCAACCGCTTGCCCTATACCGCGGCCGCCGCGCTCCGCCAGGGCCCGGCGTTCGAGCGCCCGGAAGGCTCCTACGCCGTGCGTGCTTTCGGCAACGTCGTCCACCGCTATTTGCAGGTCCTCAGTACCCGCCTCGAACAAAATCCCGACACCATTGCACTGCAGCAGGAACTTCCCACCTGGCTCCCCCGCCTTACCGCCAGCCTGCGCTCCGAGGGCCTCGCCCCGGCGACTCTCGATCGCCTCGCCCAGCGGTCTTTGCAAGCTCTCCAGCAGGCCCTTACCGACGAGACCGGCCTCTGGATCCTGCGTCCTCACGCTACGTCGCACAGCGAACAGGCTTTACGCACCACCACCGCCGCCGGCTCAGGCGAATTGCGTATAGACCGCGTCTTCCTGGCTGGCCCAACCCCTCTCTCCGAAGGCGCATCCCACCTCTGGATTGTCGACTTCAAAACCACCGAACAGGGCTCGCGCTCGTCCGAGATTTTCGTCCAACAGGAGAAGGCCAAATACGCCGCGCAACTTGAGACCTACGCCCGCGCGCAACTCGGTCTGCGGGGTGCCAGCGCGCCTGTCATACAGGGTCTTTACTACCCGCTCATACCGCGCCTGATTTACTGGTAGAAAAGCGCTATTTTTGTGCCGCTGAAGATACGCTTCTACATCCTTGGGAGGAGTGAAAGCGCGCCAGTGCGGTGGTATCCTCACCGCAGTATGGAAGGAACCAGGTGCCAATTTGCCTCAAGACGGACATGTCGTACTCTGCGTCGATGACGAAGTTGTCGGCCTGCAGGTGCGCAAGCTGATCCTGGAGCGATCCGGCTACACCGTCCTTACCGCGCACGACGGGCCCACAGGTCTCACCATCTTCAACGACAAGGCGATCGACGCCGTGGTGCTCGACTACGCCATGCCCGGCATGCACGGCGGAGAAGTCGCCGCCAAAATGCGCGAGGCCAAACCGCACGTCCCCATCCTTCTTCTTTCCGCGTATATGGGTCTGCCGGCGGAGGTTACCCGTCTGGTCAACGTCTACATGACCAAGGGAGAAGGCGCACCGATGCTTTTGCAAAAACTGAATGCCTTGTTTCAAAACTAGATCGTAGGAGACGGCGCGGATGGAGCGAATTCCTGTGAGTGTATAGCGAGGCGGAAAGGTCGATGACCGTTTCCACTGCGCAGCAACCGGAAGTTCACTCCAGGACGGCGACCCGCACATTTTTTTGTGAACATCAGCCAATTCAATCGGATCCTTGTTCAGACGCTGCTGCTCCCGGTGGTGGCGTTGGGGTTCGTCGCGGTGATCCTCGTCTGGCAGGTCCGCAGCGCGCAGAGGACCGTCGCCACCATACAGGCTTCCGATGAAAGCATCGCCGCCGCCACCCGGGCGCAGGAGCTGGTGGTTGACGAAGAGACCGGCCTCCGCGGCTATCAGATCACTTCCGATCCACGCTTTCTCACCCCCTTCTCGACCTCTGAGCCCCCCTTCGCCGAGGCCATGAAGCTGCTTCGTAACAACCTCATCGCGCAACGCGAAGGCCCGGCGATGGTCGACGCCATCGTCGACGCCCAGAAGACCTGGCGCGTCAGCTACGCCGAACCCCTCATCGCCGAGATCGCGGCCGGCGGCGACACCCGGGACGTCGACCGCAACATTCGCGGCAAACAGCTGATGGATGCGCTCCGGAAGAGCCTCGACGACGTCCTCGACCGCGAGTCCACCGTGCGCGCACAGGAAACCGAGCGCTGGACGATGCAGGTCCACGCCACCGTCGAGATCCTGGTCGTACTGGCACTCGCTACCGGCATCTTTATCAGCGTTTTCACCGTCAGCCGCCTGCACCGTGTTTCCGACGCATATCAAAACACGCTGAATGACCTGCGCCTCCACTCTCAGGCAACATTCGAGTCGGAAGAGCGCCTCCGCACCACCCTCACCTCCATCGGTGATGGTGTCATCGTGTGCGACCCCGAGGGCCGCGTCGAATTGCTCAACACGGTCGCCCAAGAGCTTACAGGCTGGATCCAGGACGATGCCTTCCACCTGCCACTCGAAGACGTCTTCCGCATCGTCAGCGAAGCCACGCGCGAACCGGTCGAAACCCCGGTCGCCCGCGTCAAGCGGCTGCAGCGCGTCGTCGGCCTCGTCGACCACACTATCCTCATCCGCCGGGACGGCTCGGAAATCTTTGTCGACGAGAGCGGCGCGCCCATCTACGACAGCGCCGGCGCACTTTCCGGCATTGTCATGGTCTTCCGCGACGTCACCAACGAACGCCGCGCCCAGAACGCGCTGCTCGCTACGGAAAAGCTGGCCGTCGCCGGGCGTCTGGCGGCAACGATCGCCCATGAAATACACAACCCGCTGGACTCCGTCGTCAATCTCCTCTACCTGCTCAAAGAGGAGAAAGACCCTGTGACCTCGGAGCAATTCCTCACCCTCGCACAGCAGGAACTGGATCGCATGGGCCAGGTCAGCCGCGCCATGCTCGGCCTGTATCGCGAGGCCAAGACCCCCATTTCCCTCAACATCAAGGAAATGCTCGACAGCGTGCTTGTCCTGGTCGATCGCCAGTTGAAAAACGGGATGATTACGGTCAGCAGGACCTGCCCTGAAGACCTTGAAATTGAAGGCTTTCCAGCGGAGCTGCGCCAGGTCTTCACCAACCTCGTCGTCAACTCCGCGGACGCCGCCGCGCCCGGTGGACGCATCAGCATCACGGCCATCCGTTCCACATCCGCCGCCCAGCCGGGCGTCGCCATTTCGGTTGCCGACACTGGCCCCGGTATCGATGCCGCTGCGCTGGACCACGTCTTCGAGCCGTTCTTCACGACCAAGGGGGAACGCGGCACCGGCCTTGGCCTCTGGGTCAGCCGCGGCATCATCGAAAAGCACGGCGGCACCATCGACATTCACAGCAAGACCGGCACGGACGATCACGGCACCTGCATTACGGTATTTCTGCCCGCCGCCGGCCCCGCCGCTCCCCGCGCCTAGTTTTTGAGCGCCTCTACCAACAGCCCAGCCGCTTTTTCGCAGGCCGCGCGATCCACGTCGTAGTGCGTCACCAGTCGCACCTGATCGGGGCCAATGGCGCTGCACAGCACTCCCTTCGCCTTCATTCCCGCGACAAATTCGGGCGCGCCCCCGGCCAGCAGTGTGAAGAAAACGATGTTCGTTTGCACGCTCTCGAGATCGCACCAAACACCCTCACAAACAGCCACCGCCTCGGCCATCAACCGCGCGTTGGCGTGGTCTTCACCGAGCCGTTTGGGCATTTCTTCGAGCGCAATCAGCCCTGCGGCGGCCAGGACGCCGGCCTGCCTCATCCCTCCGCCCAGCGCCTTGCGATACACCCGCGCCTTTGCAATCGTCTCGCGGCTCCCTACCAGCATCGACCCCACCGGCGCTCCCAGCCCCTTGGACAAACAGAACATCACCGTATCGAACCCGCTGGTCAACTCCGCCACATCCACACCCAGCGCGGTCGCCGCATTGAACACCCTGGCACCGTCCAGATGCGTCGGCAACCCCGCTTCCTTCGCCCCCGCCCAGATCTCTTGAAGTACGGGCAGCGGACTCACCGTCCCACCCGCCATGTTGTGCGAGTTCTCAATCGCCACCAACGCGGTCGGCGCGCGGTAATAAATCGTCGGCGCAATAGCTTTTGCAATCTGTTCCCAGGTGAGGACACCGCGCTCTCCGGCGACCGTCCGCGGCACGCAACCGGAGAACGCCGCCACCATCGCCATCTCCCAATCCAGCACATGCGACCGCGCCTCGCAGATCACTTCCTGCCCATGCTGGGTATGCAGCCGAATAGCGATCTGGTTCCCCATCGTTCCGGTCGGCACAAGAATCGATGCTTCACGCCCGAAGATTGCAGCGGCTCGCTGCTCCAGTTTGTTGACGGTCGGGTCTTCGCCGTACACGTCGTCGCCCACTTCCGCCGCGGCCATCGCCGCCCGCATTGCTGCCGTCGGCTTTGTCACTGTGTCACTGCGCAAATCAATCACGTTCATTGCTCAATCCTTTGCTTGTCGTTCGCTTTGTCATTCCCGAAGGGAACCTGCCTCTGCTGTTGCCCGTTCTTCCTCTTCGCTCACCCGCTCTGAGCTCTACGCTCTCCAAAACCCTCACACCTCAGGCAGCCACCCTTGCCTCCAGCAGCCTCCCAAACACTTCACTCGAAACCATTCGCCCCCGCAGCGTCAGCCTCCAACGCCCGTCGCGGGCCTGCATCAACCCACCCTCCACCATATCGCGGACATCCGCCTCGCAAGCACTCACCCGGGCATTCCCAAAACGTTTCCGCAGCGCCGCAACATCCACGCCCTCACTCAGCCGCAGGCCCAGAAAAACACTCTCCTCAAACGCCTCATCCTCACTGACCCGCACCACGTTCCCACCCCACGCATTCGCCCCGTAATCCTTCAACTCATCGGGATTCGCAAACCGCACAGCGCTTTCTGCACCCTGAGCCCTGGATCCTGGACCCTCGCTCTTCAGCATCGAATGCGCATCCAGCCCAAACCCAAAGTATGGCGCCCGCTCCCAATACTTGCGATTGTGCCGCGACTGGCGGCCAGCACGCGCGAAGTTGGAAATCTCATACTGCCGAAACTCCGTCCCTGCCAGAAACACGCAGGCCTGCTCGTACAGCGCCGCCGAAACTTCATCGCTGGGTACGCCGTGCGCGTGATAGCGAACGCCGCCAGCCAACACCTCAAGCCCCAACCGAGAGTCCTCGTCGACTTCCAGCATGTAGACGCTCATATGCGTCAGCCCCGCGCCCACCGCAGTCTCCAGCGACCCCCGCCAACTCTCCGCGGTTTGATACGGCAGACCCGCGATCAGATCTACTCCCACATCCGAAATTCCCGCCGCACGCAGACGCGCGATCTCCTCCAGGCAACTTGCGCCTGTGTGCGATCTCCCGACAGCTGCGCTCTCGCGGTCGACAAAACTCTGCACACCCAGGCTGACGCGGTTCACACCCAGGCGCATCGCCTCTTCCAACGCCTCGTCCGAGATTTGCCCCGGCGCGGCCTCCATCGTGACCTCGGCATCCTCACGCACATCAAACGAACGCCGCAGCGCCGCGAAGATCGCCTGCATCTGCGGAGGAGCGAGGAGACTCGGTGTGCCTCCGCCAAAGTAAACGGTATCCACAACCCGCGGCAGCTCCGCCCCCAGCCGCGCAGCAATCGCAGCAGCCGCATCGATCTCCGCGCACAGCGTTTCCACATATCCCGCAATGCGCTCACTCGACGCCACGCCGGACGCAAAGTTGCAGAAGCTGCACTTGGCGCGGCAAAACGGCACTGAGATGTACACACCCAAAGGCGGCATTGCGGACATACCCCATTCTTTCACGCAGCTTTCGGTCCGCCAGCGCATCTAGAATGACTACAGATGGCAGACGAAACGAAAAAGGCCACCAAGCCCGCCCCGGCCCCCAAAAAGCAGGACGATGACGTCGTCGGCAAGGTCTACGACAGCCACCTCATGCGCCGGCTGATCAAGTACCTGAGCCCCTACAAGCTCCAGGCTGGACTCTCCTGCGCCGCCATTCTCATCAAGTCTGTCAGCGACGTCTCCGGACCGTTCTTCGTCGCCGTCGCAGTCGATACCTACTTCGCCCCCACGGGCGCCCATACCTGGCTTGGCCGCCACCTCAGCGCCGATCCTTCCACCGGGATTACGCAGTTGGGTGCGCTCTACCTTGGCGCGCTGATGCTCACTTTCGCGCTGGAATTCCTGCAAACGTACATGATGCAGTGGACCGGCCAAAAGATCATGTTCGATCTCCGCAGCCAGATCTTCCGCCACATCCAGACGATGCACATCGCGTTCTTCGACCGCAACCCGGTCGGACGCCTGGTCACGCGCGTTACTTCCGACGTCGACGCGCTGAACGAAATGTTCACCTCGGGCGTGCTGGCTATCTTCGAGGACGTCTTTGCGTTGACCTTCATCATCGTCATCATGATGAAGATGAGCTGGCCAATGGCCATCCTCACGCTCTCGGTCATCCCGGGAATTCTGTACGCCACCAAGCGCTTCCGCGACCACGTCCGCAACAGCTACCGGCGCCAGCGCGCCGCCACGGCAAAGATCAACTCCTCCACACAGGAGTATGTCTCCGGCATGTCGATTGTGCAGCTCTTCAATCGCGAAAAGCGCGCCTTCGACGACTTCTCCGCCGTCAACCACGAAAACAAACTCGCGTGGACCGACGCCATCTTCGCCTACGCTCTCTACTACCCCGTGGTCGAACTGCTCAGCTCTATCGCCATCGCGCTGGTCATCTGGCGCGGCGGGATCGCCATCCTGCACACGGCTTCGTTTCACTGGCTATCGCCTCACGTCTATCTGCTTCCCAACGGCGACGGCGGCCATATTAGCTTCCTCGGCAACACCGTCACGATCGGCATTCTGGTTGCGTTCATCCAGTACGCGCAACGCTTCTTCCGCCCCATCCAGGACCTCTCCGACAAGTTCAACATCCTGCAATCCGCGATGGCCGCAGCGGAACGCATTTTCAAGCTTCTCGACACGCCAGCAGAGATTGTCTCGCCTGCTTCGCCGAAGATGGGCGACGGCAGTGGCAGCATCGAGTTCCGCAACGTTTGGTTCACTTATCAACGCCTCACGGAAGAGCAACTTTCCGTGCTGCAACAAAGTTGTCATCCTGAGCGGAGTGAAACGCAGTCGAAGGACCTGCTTGTAGCTGGCGTCACCTCAACCGCTCGCCCCGTTCTAACCAACACTCTCCCCGCAGCCCTGCAAGACGTCGAATGGATCCTCCGCGGAGTTTCCTTCACCATCCATCCCGACGAAACCGCCGCCATCGTCGGCCACACCGGGGCCGGCAAGACCACCATCACCGCCCTGATGATGCGCTTTTATGACGTCCAGGCAGGCGCTGTTTTTGTCGATGGCGTTGACGTCCGCGATCAGGACCTCATCGCTTTGCGCCGCCGTTTCGGAGTCGTGCTGCAAGACCCGTTCCTGTTCTCCGGAACCATCGCGCAGAACATTCGCCTCGGCACCGAAACCATCACCGACCAGGAAGTAGAAAACGCCGCCGACCAGGTCAACGTAGCCGACTTCATCCGCACCCTTCCGGGCACCTTCTCCGAACCGGTGCTCGAACGCGGCAGCACCCTCTCGACCGGCCAAAAACAACTCATCAGCTTTGCCCGCGCGCTGGCGCACCGCCCCGGCATCCTGATCCTCGACGAAGCCACCAGCTCCGTCGACACCGACACCGAACTGCGCGTCCGCTCGGCCCTGGAGCGCATGATCACCGGCCGCACCAGCGTCCTGATCGCGCACCGCCTGTCGACGGTGCAAAGCGCCGACACCATACTCGTCATGCACAAGGGCCAGCTCCGCGAGCAAGGCACCCACCAGCAACTCCTCGCTGAACGCGGACTGTATTACAAGCTCTACCAGCTCCAGTACAAAGACCAGGAATTAGCGATCACCGCGTAGCAATGGCGCGACCATTCCCGTTGCGGTAGTCTTTGCCGTTGTTTTTCTTGCTTGTCATCCTCGAAGAGGATCTGCTTCTACGCCTCTACTGCCAGGTCGTATACCTCTTCGCCCACTCACTTTTCGAATACTTCGTCTGTGTCACCACAAACAACTTGTGGTTCAATTCACTCGTAGCATTCGAACTGCACCCACTTCGAATCACCTTCTGAGCAAAACCCAAAATGTCGGGTGTCCGCGCGTCCGCCGGATGCTCCTTCTGCCATTCCAGCGCCGCCCGCGCAAAATAGTCTGAAGCGCACGGAATATTCCGCAGTGCCGCTAGCTCACGCTCTGCCACCTCACGCTGATCCGCACTGACAAACGGCGGGTCGGCCATCTCCTGGCGCGACTCCGGCATCGTGCCAAAGAAAATCTCCCGCGTCGTGGACGTGTCTCCCTGAACCGCCGCTGCGACCGCCACTCTCGCGTCCTGAACCCAGCTGAGCGTGCTTTGCTTCACTCCAGCATCTGGCGCGCTTCCACCTCTCGTTGTCGTTTTAGCATCCTTACTCGGCTGCCACCAGTTATCGCGATACTCGTCGTGCCCGGCGAACCCCTCAGGCCGCTCCAGACCGTCACGCACAATCGGCTCGGTCGATGCAAACCGCATCATCGCCAGCAGCCCAGCAGCCTGCCGGTCCTGCGCCTCGCTCGCCGCATCGTACTTGTCCAGCCACGGTTTCCACGCCGCGTAGCAACCGCTCAATATCGGAGACATACGTTTCGCGATATCCGGCTGTTGCAACAGGACAGCGCGAGTCCACGCCTCCTGCGCGATCTGATACCGCAAGTTTGGCGCAAGTGTCTTGCTTTCGGCCGCCTCCGCGAGCATCGCCACGGTCATCCGCGTATTCAGGATTGTCGCAGCATCATGGTCGAACAGCAGCGCCGTCGCCTGAGAGCCCCGCACTCCGCACAGCGCCGGTCGAAGCTTGGCGTCGGGTGCGACAGGTTCCTCGTTGGCGAATCCTGCGTCGATCCCTGCCGGCACCGTGCCGGCATCCTGCAAAAACGCTTCCAGCGTCGGCGAACTTCGCTGCCGCAGCGCTTTGAACATATTGATCGTCGACAGTGATTGCCCGTGCTCGATCTTCGGCATCACCGCATCCAGCTCCGCACGGGTTCCCGGCTCCGCAATGGTCAGTCGCAGACGATAGTACGTAGCCGCCACCCAAGCCGGCGAACTCTCCGGCACTTCCGACGCAGCTTTCACCATCTCCGCCGACGCCGGATCTCCGGGCTCGGCCACCGACATCGCTGCCAGAAGCCAGGGCACCGTAGGCGTCTTCTGCCAACTCGCCGCAGCCGTGCGCGCGATGTTGCGATGCGCCTCCACATCCGCTCGCGTGTTGTCGTCTGTCAGTTCGCGAGAGTCTTTCATCATCTGCAGCCAGAAAGCCTCGCTCCCCGCAGTCTCCTGTCTGGTCTCATCCAGCAAGCCAACGCCGAATCGTCTTTCGCTTGACCCCATCACATAACTGATGTCGATTGCCGCCTGCCGGAAAAGCCCCGGCGTCTGCGCACGGTTCGCCCCCATCAGGCGTTTCGCGAGCACCTGCTGCTGCGTCGCCGGATCGAGCCGCAGCATAACGTAGTCCATTAGGCGCGTAGCGGTTGCGTGATACTCCCGCATGGATGCATCCGCAAGAATCGCCCGCAAAGCGTCGCGGGCCTCGCTCAGCAGCTCTTTTCGCCGCTTCAGGTAATTATCCTTATTTTGCTGAAAGTTTGTCGGGCCGCCGTGCCAAAAGGTGGTGGCTAAAGACTGCATCGCCGGAGCGTTATTGTCTGTTGCCCGTCGAATCATTGCGCGTGCAATCACCAGGCGCGCTGTGTTCCGCCATGGAGAACCTTTATCCGCAACAATTCCCTGCAAATCTGCAATCGCTCCGTCGTAGTCGGCGGTATAAAACTTCGCCGCGGCCATCTGATACGCACGGTCCTGCTTGAGCCACAGCGGAGCATTCGCAGGAGCCGCATCCGGTAACGTTTTCTGGTTCCCTGTGCAGTTCGAAAAAACCGCCGCCTGCCCCTTTTCCCAGTTCGCGATGCTCGCCGGATCGTTCGCATAAGCCGCTTTGCGCGCCTGATGGGTACGCTCCGCAGTTTGAAACGCATCGCCCAGGCAGTTCACGTAGCTTTCGTATTGACTGCCGGGGACCTCACGCATTTTCGGCGAGTCCATGGCTAGATTGTCCGTTCCATTGATGGCATCATCCAGCGCGGCCATCTGTTTCTGCTCGCTCGCAGTCAGCCCATGCCCATTCATCCAGTCGTACGCCGCCGCCAGATGCCGCAGCCGATACGTCGCCTGCGGCACGCCAATTCTGCCCTTCAGATAATCGCTGTAGCGATCGTCCGGACGCGTCGTTCGCACAAACTCCGCCGATTCAAAGAACGGCCCACACCCGTTGCTGGGCAGGACAAAGGCAAACAAAACAATCAACGCAACAACGACATAGCGAAAAGACCTCATCGGGCCAGCTCCTGGGACAACAATGCATTGGGAACGGTAGCGACTGCCGCGAGCTGTGCATCCTGCCACGGCCCAGGCGCGAAGATATAGACCCGGCTCGCTGGATTCAGTTCGCCAAAATTCGCCGGCCACGACTCATCCGTAGCAACCCCTATGCTGCTGCGGCACAGTGGCTCTCGCAGGCGATACCGTCCTTTCGCACTGCTCGAAAATGCTCTCGGGCCACCCATGCGAAAGAACATCGGAACAGCCTCATCAACCGGCAACCCACGCAGCCACGAGTCCCCGCCGCACCAACTCACCAGCGCCGTCATCGAAAGCGGAAAGCCCTGCCGCAACTGTGGCCGCAGCATCGTCAACACAGCCGCATAAAATTTTCGTTGCGATTGGGTCGCATCGAAATCAACCTGCAAGGCACGCAACCCATCCCGCCGCCCGACCTCGGCGAGCCGCATCGCCACCTCGGCCCGCATCGCCGGACTATCCACAAACCCAGCCCGCGTCTCGATCCGCACGACTGCCATTACCGGAGCGCCCGGCGCCGGCTGCAACGGCTGCTGTCGTGGCAACACAGCAACGTGATCGCTCAGCAGAATCGTCTCCGCGAGGTATGCGACGCCGACCGTCGCCGGCAAAGCGCGCAAGTCCTCCGGTTCTTCCCACGCCCACAAGACCCGCCGCGGCATCGCCGCTGAAAACGTCGCAGGCAGCGAAGGCAGCGGCGCGCCATGCGTTCGCCGCCAGCGAAGCACCGCGGCAGCCCCAACCGCCAGCATCACGATGCACACGACCTGAAACCAGCGCTTCATGGCTCACGACTATACAGCGCTATGGCGCACTGAAAACGCGACGACACTTAAGAATCAACCATTCTGCGAGAGGGTTGATCGGCTTGCCGCGGTGAAGGACCACTGACACCCGCGCAGTCTCCGCCATCTACCGACACCGCGGCCTGGCGGACTACACTACGCATCACAGGTCTACAAAATCATGCCGATCATTCGCTACGTCGTAAGTCTGCTCTTGGCTACAGCCACGCTGCTTTCTGCTCAGGAACGTGTCATCACTCCAGACACGCCGGTTGGCTCCCCGGAACTTCAGCAGTGGCTCCATAGCAGCGATCCGCGCCTCGTTGCGTGGGGTGCTTATTTTGCTCGCGAGAGAGGCGACGAACAACTGCTCGCCGTTGTGCTCGACGAACTGAAGCGGCGTATATCAGGTCAC
>Ga0206916_1008_pt1 | contig 73448 bp, 75 predicted proteins | sample Alteio_BWOrgHeat_71_FD_152957 | JGI IMG/M metagenome (GOLD analysis project Ga0206916, IMG submission 152957) | Enriched cells from forest soil in Barre Woods Harvard Forest LTER site, Petersham, Massachusetts, United States -... | ecosystem: Environmental > Terrestrial > Soil > Temperate forest >... | reverse complement strand
CCCATGCGTTCGCGCTTGGTCTGGATATAACTATCATTATAAACGTTGGTTGCGGCCCATAGCGGCACACGTTCTGTCACCACAATGCCAGCATTTTCCAGCGCCTGCGATTTCAGGCGGTTGTTTGTCAGCAGCTTGACCTGTTTCAGGTCAAAGTGCCGTAGAATGTCGATGGCGGCGCTATAGTCGCGCTGATCGGGTGCAAAGCCGAGCTTCACATTAGCTTCAACTGTATCCATCCCCGCGTCCTGCAGAGCGTAAGCCTTGATCTTGTTGCCAAGGCCAATGCCGCGTCCTTCATGTCCGCGCATATAAATCAACATGCCGTTTCCGGCTTCATGAATTTTCTGCAGTGAGAGTTCCAACTGGTCGCGGCAGTCGCAGCGCCATGACCCCAGAATATCACCCGTCGCGCATTCGGAATGGATGCGCACAAGGCAATCCTGTGTGGGCTCGCCCATAATGACGGCCATATGTTCAATGCCGTTTTCGTCGGCAAAGATTTGCAGCCCAAAATCGCCGAAGCGCGTGGGCAGTTTAGATGTGGCTTTCCATTCAACGGTCATTTTCTTCGTGTCCAATATTAAGCGGGTAAAAAACATATCCCAGTTAAAAGTTTCCGCCTTAAAAGGCACAAAATTTTGCTGGTTAAATGTGGTGATAATATGATCGGGCTCACCTTGTTGAATTGTAACAGACATATTCCAATAAGAGGAGTCAAGGACAGCCTGAGACAGGGCAGCGCCAGCTTCTACTAAAATATCGCGCACGCCTTTGGTGGTTAAGGCCTTAAGCGCTTGCTGAATATCTTCGAAAATCAAGGGCTCCAAACCCCGTTGTCGGGTGGCCTCAAGGTAGCTTTCAGGCACACGGTGGCGACGATCCAGAATGGCCAGAAAACGTTGTTTGTCAGGGTGATCAGGCACGTGCCGCACGGTAAATTCCGGATCGTCAGCCAGAATGGTGCCGCTGCCCGTCAAAATAGCATCAGCTTTTTTGCGCAGACGATGTGCGAGCAGGAGTGAGCTTTGTGAAGTAAAGGTTTTCTGGCCCTTGGAGGGTAGCATGGAGCCTTCACGGTTCAGGGCGCGTTTAACGGTAACCCAAGGCATGCCTGTTTCAGCAAAATAAGCAAAGGGGTGGATCAACTGCTGACATTCAGCCTCGTTAATCCCTGTAATGACTTCGATACCTGCTTGCCGCAGCCGTTCAATACCGCCGCCTTTGACTTGGGGATTGGGATCACGGCAACCAATAACAAGGCGTTTAATGCCGGATGCGATGATGGCATCCACACAGGGCGGCGTGCGGCCATGATGATTGCAAGGCTCCAAAGTGACATACAGGGTTTCTATCTGCTGCAAAGCACCACGCCGCTGCGCATCTTCAATTAGCGCAGCTTCAGCGTGCGCCGTTCCTGCCCGTTGATGCGCTGCAGTTGCCAAGATTTTGCCGTTAGAATCAACCGCAATAGCACCGACCGGGGGATTAGGCGCAGTCGCGCCCATCCATTTCCTCGCTTCCGCGCAGGCTTGATGCATCAGTAATTCAGAGGCGGTAAAATCCATAACTGATTTTGCATGCGTTGCACAACAAACGCAACTATCAGGCGGCTTGAGCGACGGCTACTGTGATACGGGGCTCTGCTCTCAGGGATTTGGGGCGCAAGCAGGAAAGTCCCAAGGTTTCTGGTTTGCCTTCGATATGGGGAATAAGAAGCCTGTGAGCACAAATAATAAAATGGTATGGGGCGTGTTCTGGGGCCTCGCCTGAAAAAACAGGGCGAATAATGGGATCTTTTATCCCGGCGGCGAGCTCTCTTATTAAATGCCACACACAACTTCTTTTGAGCTGCAACATTTTGTGTGTGGGGTCCGGGAATTCAATCTTGGCCCTTTCCAGCATATCCTCGGCCCTCTGTAGTTCTGCTTGAAGTTGAGTCCGGGCTATAGCTTTTGCCGGGGCCAGCCAACTTGCAGTGGCAATATATTGAGTTAAGCATTGAGCCGCCTTCAGTGAAGCATGCGTATCGTAGGGTGAGGCAAACGACATTGTTGAACCGAAGAAATTTGGGTTCTTTTCTAATTCACGGAAATATCGAACACTCATTTAGCTTAACCTTTACATTCATTGTTTTGTATTTGATCTCGGCACCATGTTTTGCGATGGTATCGCCGGATCCTCCCTAACCCTACTGTAGAGTTATCATGTCGAAAATAGCCTCACTTCGCAGCCGCGAGATACTGGATAGCCGTGGCAACCCCACTGTTGAAGTCGATGTCCTGTTGGATAGCGGTTCTTTTGGCCGTGCTGCGGTGCCGTCCGGTGCATCAACCGGCGCTCATGAAGCGGTGGAGCTGCGCGACGGCGACGCCACACGCTACAACGGCAAAGGTGTTTTACGGGCGGTTGAGGCGGTGACTGAGGAAATCGCGGGTGCTGTTGTCGGTATGGATGCAGCCGACCAAATCGGCGTTGACGGCGCGATGATCGAACTGGATGGCACGCCAAACAAGTCGCGCCTTGGCGCGAATGCTATTTTAGGTGTCAGTCTTGCGGTTGCCAAAGCTGCCGCCGCTGATGCCAGGTTACCTCTGTATCGTTATGTCGGTGGGGCTGCGGCTTCGCTGCTGCCGGTGCCGATGATGAATATCATCAATGGCGGTGCTCATGCCGATAACCCGATTGATATTCAGGAATTCATGATTATGCCCGTCGGGGCTGAAAGCTGCGCCGATGCCATTCGTATGGGCGCGGAAATTTTTCATGCGCTGAAAAAATTATTGAAGGATGTAAACCATAATACCGGCGTTGGTGACGAAGGCGGTTTCGCGCCGAATTTGGCTTCAACCGATGAAGCGATTGGCTTCATTCTCCGTGCATGCGAAAAAGTTGGCTACCTGCCGGGCGAAGATATAATGTTGGCGCTCGATTGCGCTGCTACCGAGTTTTACAAAGATGGCCGTTACCAGTTGGCAGGTGAGCGCAAAGTTCTGAATGCCGAGCAAATGGTGCGCTACTACACCGACCTTTGCACCCGTTATCCGATTGTTTCTATCGAAGACGGCATGTCCGAAGATGATTTCGATGGTTGGGAAATGTTGACTGAGGCCCTGGGTGACCGCGTGCAATTAGTAGGTGATGATTTGTTCGTCACCAATACATCGCGGTTGCAGCAGGGGATCGAGCGCGGGCTTGCCAACGCCATTCTTGTGAAAGTCAATCAGATCGGAACCCTTTCGGAAACATTGGAAGCTGTCGAACTGGCGCATAAGTCCGGCTACCGTGCTGTCATGTCGCATCGCTCCGGCGAGACCGAAGACAACACGATTGCCGATCTGGCTGTCGCAACGAATTGCGGTCAGATCAAAACCGGCTCGCTCGCGCGCTCGGATCGGCTTGCAAAATATAATCAGCTGATCCGTATCGAAGAACAGCTCGGCAAGACGGCGCGCTTTGCCGGTTCTGCGGTTCTTATTCGCTAAAGGGATATGATCCCCAAACGCACATGGCAGACTGTGGCTTCGGTAATCGGGGCCTGTATCGTCAGTTATTTTCTTTACCATACCATTCAGGGCGACCGTGGCTGGCTGGCGATGCTGCGGCTCCAGAGCGATGTCAACAAGTCGCAGGAGACTCTTTCGCGTTTGCAGCAGGAGCATAAGGAACTAGACCATAGGGTTAAATTGATGCGCCCAGGCAGCATGGACCCGGATCTGCTCGACGAAAAATCACGAGAGATGCTTGATTATTCAAAGCCTAACGAGATTATCGTCCTCACACCGCCGGATAAAAAACCGGATATGTTGCAGCGCAACAAATAGGTAATTCTTGGGTGCGGCGCAGCATCTTTTTTGCAATGAAAGCAATGAAGCTTTAGCCATGACAGTGTATCATAGCCGCATGCGGAACGGTTGCATGTTGAGCTTGAAACAAAGCTATTTTCGTTCTACTGGATGCCACCGAGAAAAGACCCGCAGATAAGTTCACAAGGGCAGAATTGATTCTGGCCGCGAGGGGGACAAAAATTTATGGCCAAGCCACAATTACAACCAGTTGCCGCTAATCAGCAGGCACCGGCACGCAGCACAGATTTGCAGCGCTATTATCATGACATGCTTCTCATTCGCCGCTTTGAGGAAAAAGCAGGCCAGCTTTACGGAATGGGTTTGATCGGCGGCTTCTGTCATTTGTACATCGGGCAGGAAGCGGTTGTTGTTGGTATGCAAGCCGCGCAGAAAGCGGTTGATAGCGTTATCACCTCCTACCGTGATCACGGCCATATGCTGGCCGCAGGCATGGAATCGCGCGGCGTTATGGCGGAGCTTACGGGACGCATCGGCGGCTACTCGCACGGCAAGGGTGGTTCGATGCATATGTTCAGCCGTGAGAAAAATTTCTACGGCGGTCACGGTATTGTCGGCGCGCAGGTTCCCATCGGCACCGGCCTCGGCTTCGCGCATAAATATAAAAATGATGGCGGCGTATGCCTCACTTACTTTGGTGACGGCGCAGTCAATCAGGGCCAGGTTTACGAAAGCTTCAACATGGCCGCGCTTTGGAAGCTGCCTGTTGTTTATGTTATCGAGAATAACAAATACAGCATGGGCACGGCGCAAGCCCGTCACGCTGCGGGTGAATTGTATAAACGCGGCGAGCCTTACGGCATTCCCGGTAAGAAAGTTGACGGCATGGATGTCGTCAAGGTGCGCGAAGCCGCCGAGGAGGCTCTGGCCTATGCGCGTTCCGGCAAGGGACCTATGGTTCTGGAAATGGAAACCTATCGTTACCGTGGCCATTCGATGTCCGACCCCGCGAAGTATCGCACCAAGGAAGAAGTTGAAGAATGGCGCGGCAAGCATGACCCGATCGATGCCTTGCGCGCTATCATATTGGAAGAAGGCGTGGCCACCGAAGAAAGCCTGAAAGAAATCGAACGTAAGATAAAAGATGTTGTCGCTGATGCGGTCGAGTTCGCGCAAACCAGTCCGGAACCGGATCCGTCTGAATTATGGACGGACGTCTTAATAGAAATGTAAACAAGCAGAGCGTCATCCCCGCGTAGGCGGGGATCCATTTTAATAAGATGGATGCCCGCTTTCGCGAGCATGACGCAAGAGGGAGAAGTTGATCGATGGCTATCCAAATTTTGATGCCGGCGCTGTCGCCGACAATGACCGAAGGCAAAATTGCTCGCTGGCTCAAGAAAGAAGGCGATGCAGTCAAGGCTGGGCAAGTCATTGCGGAAATCGAAACCGATAAGGCGACGATGGAGGTCGAAGCGGTTGACGAAGGCGTGCTTGGCAAAATCCTTATTCCTGCCGGCACCGAAAATGTAAAAGTAAACGAGCCGATCGCCATGCTACTGGAAGAGGGTGAAAAAGCAGATGCACTGAAGAACGCGCCGTTACCCACAATCACCAAAGCTGTGGCTTCGAAGGAAGAACCTAAAGCTGACGCACGCCCGGCATTATCGGTAGTTCCTGCTGCGCCTCAGCCAGCCGAAATTCCTGAAGAAAAAGAATATAGCAAATATGTGAAGCTTACGGTCCGCGACGCTTTGCGTGATGCGATGGCCGAAGAAATGCGTCGTGACCCAAATATTTTCTTGCTCGGCGAAGAAGTCGCGCAGTATCAGGGCGCCTATAAAGTCAGCCAGGGTTTGCTGCAAGAATTTGGTGACAAGCGCGTAGTCGACAGCCCTATCACCGAAATGGGGTTTGCGGGGCTCGGCGTTGGCGCCGCTTTCGGCGGCTTGTCGCCTATCATTGAATTTATGACAATGAACTTCGCGATGCAGGCGATTGACCAGATCATCAATTCTGCCGCCAAGACTTTATATATGTCCGGCGGACAGATGGGCTGCCCGATTGTATTCCGTGGCCCGAACGGCGCGGCGAGCCGCGTCGGCGCACAGCATTCGCAGTGCTACGCCAGCTGGTACGCCCATGTGCCGGGCCTGAAAGTCGTAGCGCCTTATGACGCAGCCGATGCCAAAGGCCTGCTGAAAACGTCGATCCGCGACCGCAACCCTGTTATCTTCCTTGAGCATGAAATGATGTACGGTCAATCATTTGACGTGCCAGATGAAGAAGATTTCACGCTGCCGATTGGCAAGGCCAAAGTTATGCGCAAAGGTAGTGACGTTACTATCGTCGCTTTCTCCCGCATGGTCAGCCATGCTCTGGTCGCTGCTGAAAAACTGGCGGAGCAGGGCATTCAGGCCGAAGTAATCAATCTGCGTTCGCTTCGTCCCCTGGATACGGCAACAATTGTCGAAAGCGTTAAAAAAACCAACCGTCTGGTGGCAGTCGAAGAAAGCTGGCCGTTCGCGGGCATCGGTTCCGAAATCGCTGCGCAGATGATGGAACATGCGTTCGATTATCTGGATGCGCCGATGGCACGTGTTCACGGCGCCGATGTGCCCCTGCCTTATGCCGCTAATCTAGAAAAAATGGCTCTACCGCAGGTTGAAAACATTGTCGATGCCGTCAAACAAGTTTGCTATCGTCAGGCAGCTTAACAAGTTGCGGGGATAGCAATGGCCAACGCCGACGATAAAAAACTTTATATCGTTCATCTGGGTTTCTACGATCAGGAAACCAATTTTGGCGTCTATGAATCCCATACCAATGTTTTTGTCGCTGCTTCGACGCCGCAAGAAGCCAAGCTGATCGCCAAAGCCATGCCGATGTATAAAAATAAAAAAATGCATACGGATGGCATTCAGGAAATCACCGCCGTACAGGGCTTCCGCGTGAAGCTGGAACCCGACGCTTCACTTGACAACGATACGGTACTCAACAACTTCGATTATACGCAGCTTAATCCCGCCAATCCTTAAGTTCACCGAGATCATACCATGCCCATTCAAATCCTTATGCCTGCTTTGTCGCCGACAATGACCGAAGGAAATCTCGCGCGTTGGTTGAAGAAAGAGGGTGATACGGTTAAGGCGGGGCAGGTGATCGCTGAAATCGAAACTGACAAGGCGACGATGGAAGTCGAAGCTGTCGATGAAGGTAAGATTTTAAAAATCCTGATCCCGGGCGGCGCTCAGGGCATCAAAGTCAATACGCCTATCGCTGTGCTTGCCGAAGAAGGCGAAGAAGGCATGACCGCTGATGCTGCTATGGCGAAACTGGATAAAAAGGCAACAGCCCCAGCCGCAGCAGCGCCTAAAGCCAACGGCTCGACAGAAGTGGCAAAGCCCCCGGCTTCGATGTCTGCTCCTTCATCAAGCACCAATGGTAGTCGCGTTATGGCCAGCCCACTTGCCAAGCGTGTGGCAGAACAATCCGGCGTCGATTTAAAGAATGTGCGTGGTACCGGCCCGAATGGCCGCATCGTGAAAGCGGACGTTGAGAATGCAAAAGCAAGCGGCGGTGCCCATATAATGTCTGCGCCAGCTGCGGCTGCGCAGGGTATAGATGCCCGTGACTACGCTGATAAGCTTGGCATGGCCTATGAGGCTGTACCGAATAGCAGTGTGCGCAAAATTATCGCCAAGCGCCTGACGGAATCGAAACAATTGGTGCCGCATTTCTATCTGTCTATTGATTGTGAAATTGACGGGCTGTTGGAGTTGCGCAAACAAATTAACGAAGCTGCTGGCGGCAAAGTCTCCGTCAATGACTGCATTATCCGCGCCGTTGCTTTGGCTATGAAGAAGGTACCTGCGTCCAATGCCTCGTGGACCAATGACGCCATCATGCGTTACAAAAATATCGACATTTCTGTCGCTGTCGCAACGCCTAACGGTCTGGTAACGCCAATTATCAAGCAGGCCGATACCAAGACGTTGACGCAGATTTCGAGCGAGATGAAAGATCTGGGACTGCGCGCGCGCGAAGGCAAATTACGGCCGGAGGAATTCCAGGGCGGCGGTTTCTCCATCTCCAACCTTGGCATGTATGGCATCAAGAATTTCTCCGCGATCATCAACCCGCCGCAATCCTGTATCCTTGCGGTGGGCGCTGGTGAACAACGCCCAGTCGTCAAGAATGGCCAGTTGGCAATTGCTACAGTCATGACCTGCACTTTGTCGGTTGATCATCGTTCGGTTGACGGTGCCGTCGGTGCCGAATTCCTGCAGGCGTTCAAGCCGCTTATCGAAAAGCCTTATAGTCTGGTGGTCTAATGAGTGATCTTGAAGAAAGAGTTCGTATTATCGAAGAGCGTAATCACCGAGTTGAATCCGATAAAGCGTGGGAAATAAGTTGGACCCGTCGCATACTGATTTCGGTTGTTACCTGCATTGCTGCTCTTGTCCTTCTCCATGGCAACTTATGGGAAACGGCTGTTGCTGTTTTGGGCTATCTCTTGTCAACTTTTTCTATGCCCATAATTAAAAAAATGTGGGTCGATTCTATCTACAAACGAAAGACTTAACAAATGTCTGAATCAACCCATTCAGTGACCGACCTTATCATCATCGGTGGTGGCCCCGGTGGCTATGTTGCGGCTATCCGTGCGGCGCAGCTCGGCATGAAGGTGACCGTGGTAGAGCGGGAGCATATGGGTGGCATCTGCCTGAACTGGGGTTGCATTCCTACTAAGGCGCTACTGCGCTCGTCCGAGATTAACAATCTCCTTAAACATGCGGGTGATTTTGGCTTTACCATCAAGGAGTTTTCCTTCGATATTAAAAAGATTGTTGAGCGTTCACGGAAAGTGGCTAATCAGCTCTCGACGGGCGTCAAATTCCTGATGAAGAAGAACAAGATCACAGTCGTCGAAGGCCAGGCTAAGCTGCAGGGCAAAGGCAAGGTGGAGGTTACTAAAGATGGCAAGCAGGTAGCCGACCTGACAGCTAAGAATATCATCATTGCAACAGGTGCCCGTGCGCGTTCATTATCGGGGCTGGAGCCTGATGGTAAGCTGATCTGGACCTATAAAGAAGCGATGGTACCGGAAGCGATGCCGAAGTCGTTGCTGGTCGTGGGTTCAGGCGCTATCGGCATCGAATTCGCCAGTTTCTATCGCTCGCTCGGTGTCGAAGTCACGGTTGTGGAAGTGATGGATCGTATCTTGCCCGTGGAAGACGAAGAAATCTCCGCCTTCGCGCGCAAGGCGTTCGAAAAACAGGGCATGAAAATTATCACTGGCGCCACGGTCAAAAAGCTCGATAAGGGCAAAGATAATGTTGCAGCGACGATCGAGCAGGGCGGCCAGTCCACAATTTCAACTTTCGACCGCGTGATTATGGCGGTCGGTATCACCGGCAATACCGAAAACCTAGGTCTTGAAAATACCAAGGTCAAAGTGGATCGCGGGCATATCACGATCAACCAGTGGTGCGAAACCGGCGAGCCGAATGTGTTTGCGATTGGCGACGTGGCGGGGCCACCGTGGCTTGCACACAAAGCCAGCCATGAAGGTGTGTTGTGCGTCGAGCGCATCGCCAATGTCAAAGGCGTGCATCCAATGAAGGCCGATAATATTCCGGGCTGCACCTACTGCTCGCCGCAGGTCGCCAGCGTTGGTATGACCGAAGCCAAGGCAAAGGCCGCTGGTCGCGCTGTTAAAGTTGGGCGTTTTCCCTTCATTGGCAATGGTAAGGCCATTGCTATGGGTGAGCCCGAAGGCATGGTCAAAACCATATTTGATGCCAAGACCGGTGAGCTTCTGGGTGCCCATATGATCGGCCCCGAAGTGACCGAGATGATCCAGGGCTATGTCGTGGCAAGGACATTAGAGACGACAGAACAAGAGCTTATGCACACAATCTTCCCGCATCCCACGATCTCGGAAACCATGCACGAAGCGGTACTGGACGCGTATGGCCGCGCGGTGCATATCTAGGAAACCATGGACGTCCAGACACCAGCCAAGCTCCGCCATCCGGAGAAAGCCCATCGGCCCGATAATCTATCGCCGCCGAAGCCGGACTGGATTCGCGTGAAGGCTCCCAATAGCCGCGAATATAACGAAACGCGCGAGCTGATGCGCGGCCTGAATTTAGTGACGGTGTGTGAGGAAGCGTCTTGCCCTAACATCGGCGAATGCTGGAAGCAAAAGCATGCGACCTTTATGATTTTGGGGTCTGTCTGCACGCGGGCCTGCGCTTTCTGTAACGTCGCGACCGGCAAGCCGGATCAGCTCGACCCGCATGAGCCCGATCATCTGGCCGAAGCTGTGGGCAAGCTTGGACTGCATCATGTTGTCATTACATCCGTTGACCGCGATGATCTGGATGATGGCGGGGCCGCGCATTTCGCCCGCGTCATTACGCGGTTGCGCGAAACATCGCCGACTTGCACTATCGAAATTTTGACGCCTGATTTCATGAAGAAAGACGGCGCGATTGAAACCGTCGTGGCGGCAAAGCCCGATGTGTTTAATCACAATCTGGAAACGGTACCGCGGCTTTATCCTGGCATTCGTCCCGGCGCGCGGTATTTTACATCGCTTAGCCTGCTGAAGCGCGTCAAGGAAATCGATCCCACGATATTTACGAAGTCCGGCATTATGGTCGGCCTCGGCGAAACCCGTGAAGAAGTCGGGCAAGTGATGGACGACATGCGCGCTGCCGATGTCGATTTCATCACCATTGGCCAATATCTGCAGCCGACGCCAAAACATGCCGCTGTCGATCGTTTCGTAACGCCGGATGAGTTTGAGAGCTACACAAAACTGGCACGGGCAAAGGGCTTTTTAATGGTATCTGCCTCGCCGCTGACACGCTCCTCGCATCATGCCGGTGACGATTTCAAGAAACTGCGCGAAGCCAGGAATGCTATGGCTTCTTCTGTTCCGCCTGTAAAAACATCAAAATAGGCGCGATCAGTTTATAGAGAAGTTCCGGCCTGTCGGCATATTCTGGTAGCCAGCCAATCATTAAATGCCGGATGAGTTCTTCATGGCCTTTGTTCCATACGGAATGTAATTGACCATCCAGGGCAATGCCCCCCAGGGTCATGGGCACAGGATAAAGCCCCTCCTTGTTAACAAGGGCAGTCATTTCCTCACGCGGGTCAGCACCCAATTGTCTGAAGACATCATAGAGTTCGCCTTGTGCGCGCGTGTGTCTGACAGAGATCTCATCAATAATCGCGCACTTGCTGCTATCACCCACCCAATTGGGCCATAAAAAATCCAGCCCCTGACCACTAATGTTGGTATCAAAACTGGGCCAGCAGCGATCAAAAAACTCGCGGCTCATGCAGGGCGCCATAATCTCCACAAAGGTCGTAAAACGCAGGCGAAAAGCGCGGTTACGCAGGGTGATGGGGCAGCCGACGAGGCTGTCAGGCGTTAAAGAGGGCTGCGCCAGTTTCAGTTTAAATTCGCGGCAGATATCAAAGAATTTATTGATAGTGGCAGCATCGGTAACAAGGTCATCGTCCGGAAACCAGATATAATCATATTTATCCATCTCCGGCATTAATTGGCCGACAGTTTCTTTCAGGGCGGGCCATTTTGGACCCTTTAAATCCATGCGCCGCACTTCCTGAGGAAATGACGGGGCATCCTGAAACGCGTTCGGATTATTACCGTAATAGCTAACGACGATATCCCAATTGCGCTCACTGTTTGGTGCCATCCATCCGGGATGCAGGGAGGTATCGCCTGCGCGGGTGATAACGAGGTTGCGATGCATAGTAAGCTTTCAGGAGAAAAGAGAAAACTATACTAGCCGCTGCAAAACAGGGCAGCAAGTGCGGCGCATTTCAATAAATGTGGGAACTTTTTTAGCGGCTTACCACATCCGCATGGGGCCGACATCGATATGGACGAATTGCGAGTCAGGGTAGTAACCGACACCGCCGCGACGCATCTTGAGGGCGGTATTATGGATTTTCGGCAGGGACGTACCGTTCATGCGGATATCCATCGCCATGCCGCGCGTATGGTAGCTATTTTTGGCAACACCGTCGGAGGCGCGTGCCAGCATCATATTAGTCTTGGGCGACCGGTAGCCGGAGATAATCTCAACCGGCTTGTCGTTATTAACCTGACGCTGCAAGTCATAGAGCAAGTCCATCAGGCGCAAATTCATCGCGCAGCTATCGCCGGAATAATGATCGCGCAGGATATGATTGATCTTGGCCCAGGCGGCGCGGTCATACTTGCCGTCTTTCCAATAGGTCACATGTAGTTTTTCATCGGTGTGCAGATTGTGCATCGATATAGCGCGCACACCCTTGAAACGCGGAATAGCGGCAAGCGCAGGCGTTGCCATGCTGCAAGCCGCTGCGGTAATGCCGAGTTCTAGAAACCGGCGACGTGTGCCATCAAAAATTTTCGTCATTGCTTTGCCGTAAGGATCGCAATCGGTAGCGCGAATCTCTAATACTTAAAGGGAATTCCCCATCGTGACAAGCCTGAGCGATATTAAGAATCAATATATTTCTAAAAAGTTAATGCTCTGAGGGTGTTGACTTGCTTGCCGTTGCCTCTCCGCGCATGTTTTGCATGAGGAAACCGTCGTAATCATAGACATCCTTGCGGAAATTTATTTCTCCGACATCGTCTGTGAAAACCGTCCAGTAGACAACATACAGGGGCATTTGCTTAGCCAGACCAACCCAATGCGTTTTACCGGCATTGATTTCATCTTCAAGTTTTTGTTTATCCCAATGCTCTTTATTATAGGCCAAATAAATTTGCGCCACTTCTTCTGGTTCTGCCAGCCTTACGCAGCCTGAGCTTAGCGTGCGCTCATTCTTCTTGAAAAGCTCCTGATGTGGCGTGCCGTGCATGTAAACAGCAAAGTCGTTATCGAAATCAAATTTCAGGCGACCTAGGCTGTTCTGGTCACCAGGTGACTGACGCAGGCGGAAATTAAATGCGCGCTCCGGCATGGATTTCCAGTCGATATTATCGCCGTGGGGATCATTTTCATTGTTGCGGATAACAAAACCGAGTTTTTCAAGGTAATGCGGGTCTTTGCGCAGCTTGGGTAGAATATCCTTACGCGCGATTTTGGTGGGCACATGCCACGCTGGATTGATAATCATGCTGCGTATATTGCTTTGGATAAAGGGCGTTTTGCGATCAACACGCCCGACAATGACCAACCCGCGATAGATAAGCTTACCATCTTCGTGAATATCAAGCGATACATCCGGAATATTGACCAGCGCATAGCGGTCGGGCGGAAAGTCATCCGGCATATGCCGCCAGCGTTCCATATTAGCCAGAATTTGATCAATGCGCGCCGCAAGTGGAGTGTTGAGAGCTTCTAAAGCCTTTGCTCCGATATGTCCGTCGGCGACAAGGCCGTTGCGAGTTTGATAATTCTGCGCAGCATAAAATAACTCATCATTAAATGTTTCCGCCTGTTCAACAAGCAGGGAAAGGGGCGGTAAGTAACCTTCGGCGGCCAGGCGTGCGCGCAGTTGCGCGACGCGTGGGCCATGATCCTTGGGTAAAAGAGTAGGGCCTAGGTCGATTTTGGACCAAATGCCACTTGTTTCTATCGTCCGGTATTTTTGCAGCGCTTGCGCCAGTTGCGTATAGGCAGGGTTTTTGGGCGCAAGGTTATTGATGTAATCGCTGAGCGTGTTATTCGCCACAGCGGCTTCCAGTCCAACAGGAATGTCGACAGGTGCGCGGTGAAAATTCCAGCCGACATAGAGTTCCGACAGATCATAGCTATCCCCGTGCAGATCATGCGCCAGTCGCAACAATGTATCTGTTACCAGTAGTTCAAGTTTGGTCTTGCTGTCGGTATCTGTTGCCGTTGCCAGCTTTCGCATCAGTTCCACGGCATAATCTTCGCGCTGCAAGCCATGATAGTCGATCAGATGCTCGATCGAAGTCAGGAATGCCGCGAAAGTTTCGCTATTGGCCTCGCCAGAAAAATTCCATGCAGGTTTATAATTGCGGGCAACGTAGAAGCTATTTAGCTCGTCTTTCGCGAGTTCTTCATTTTCAACAGTAATGTCTGGTGCGGCGAGAACTTTTTGCAGATCGTCGATGCCTGTAAACCAGTCAGCATGCGCCAGCGCCATATTGCCGAGGGTGAAAAGGGTCAGAAAGCCAATAATTAAATAAAATCTGCGATGCATCGCGCGGAAGCTTCCTAGAACTGATTTCGCTTGATAATGTTTAGCCCTACTTTGAACGTCTGACCACGGACTTATTACATGCCGCAGCATAAAGAAGTAAGAGTGTTGCCTTATAAACCCGAACAGCTTTTTGACCTGGTAGCGGGTATTGAGCATTACCCTGCTTTTCTGCCCTGGTGCAAAGCAGCCCGTATTCTGGGCCGGGACGAGCAAACGGTGACCGCTGACCTGATTATCGGCTATAAAATGTTTCAGGAGAAATTTACATCGGTTGTGACTTTGGACCGGCCCCGGTCAATTACGGTACATTATAAGTCAGGCCCTCTGGCGCATCTGACGAATCAATGGGAATTTAAGCCTGCCGGGGCAGGGCAATGCGAATTATCCTTTCATGTCAATTTTGACTTCCGTTCCTCCTTGCTGCGTAGCGCCATGGAGATGTTTTTTGACAAGGCCTTGCTGAAAATGGTGGCCGCTTTCGAAGATCGTGCTAAGGCTTTGTATGACTAGGAAAATAGCGACTTTACCGCTTCCCGCACTGCACCACATCATCTGCTTGTTTTATGGGGCGTTAACCCTTATATCCTAGGTCAATCTTTGACCCCTGACCCCGAATTCTCCTTATGGCTACTTCCGCTGAAACTATGGCTGCCAATATGAACCTGTCGGTTTTCTCGAAAGCGACAGAGCTGAAAAGCCGTATTATTTTCACTGTTCTGGCGTTGATCGTCTATCGTCTCGGCACCTATGTGCCCATTCCAGGTATCGACCCTGTAACTTTGGGTGAGCTGTTCAAGCAGCATGGCGGCGGCATTCTCGGCATGTTCGACATGTTTTCGGGTGGCGCTCTGAAGCGTATGACGATTTTTGCTCTCAGCGTTATGCCTTACATTACGGCATCTATTATCGTGCAATTACTGTCGGCGATTATTCCGAGCTTCGAAGCTTTAAAGAAAGAAGGCGAAAGCGGTCGCGTTCGTTTGAACCAATATTCACGTTATCTGACGGTTTTGTTTGCCATTGTTCAGTCTTATGCGCTGGCTGTGGGTCTTCAAAACATGATGGGCGGCAGCGCCGTAGTGATTAACCCCAGCTTCTTCCGCATCAGCACGATGGTCACACTGACCGGCGGTACGGTATTTTTGATGTGGCTGGGCGAGCAGATTACTGCCCGTGGTATCGGCAATGGCACATCGCTGATTATTTACTCAGGTATCGTCGCCAACCTGCCGCATGCGATGGCGCAAACCCTGGAACTAGGCCGCACCGGAGCATTGTCAGCATGGTTTATTCTTCTGATCATTGTTTTGATTTTTGGCGTATTGGCTGTCTGCGTCTTCTGCGAACGTGCTCAACGTCGTATTCTCATTCAGTACCCAAAGCGTCAGGTTGGCAATAAGATGTATGGCGGCGAGGCCTCGCATCTGCCGCTGAAGATCAATACATCCGGCGTTATTCCGCCGATTTTCGCAAGTTCGCTGTTATTGTTCCCAATTACGGCTCTTAGCTTTACCAGCATGAGCCAAAAAGGTGGTTGGCTCACTGATCTGGTTACAGAGCTTGGCCATGGCAAACCGTTATTCATGGTTCTGTACGCTGCAATGATCATCTTTTTTGCATTCTTTTATACAGCTGTTGTTTTTAATCCGGTGGAAACGGCGGATAATTTGAAAAAATATGGTGGTTTTGTTCCAGGCATTCGCCCCGGCAAAAATACGGCTGATTATTTTGACGCGGTGCTAACGCGTCTTACCGTTTTGGGTGCGGCCTATCTGGTGGCCATTTGTTTGCTGCCTGAATTCTTGATGAGTAAAGGAGCGGTACCGTTTTATCTCGGCGGCACGTCGCTTTTGATCGTTGTCAGTGTCACCATTGATACGATCTCGCGCATTCAGTCGCACCTTATTGCGCATCAATATGAAGGCCTGATCAAAAAATCCAAGTTGCGCAAGAAATAAACCGGGAGCTGCTATTTCATGAATATCATTCTCCTAGGCCCACCCGGAGCGGGGAAGGGAACGCAGGCGCGCTTGCTGGAAGAAAAATATGGGATGGTGCAATTATCCACCGGCGACATGCTGCGCGCGTCGATCAAGCGTGGCGAGCCTCTGGGGCTTGAAGCCAAGAAGCTGATGGATGAAGGTAGGCTGGTGCCTGACGACCTCATGATCCGTATGATTGAGGATCGTATTCAACAAGCTGATTGCCAGAAGGGCTTTATTCTCGACGGATTTCCGCGGACTGTTAAACAGGCCGAAGCGCTGGATGCGATGCTGGATCGCCATCACAAAAATCTTGATGCCGTTGTCGAATTGAAAGTTGATGAAGATGCGCTGGTTGAGCGTGTAACTGGTCGCTTTACCTGTGCTAAATGCGGCGCGGGTTACCACAGTAACTTCAAGCCCACCAAAGTAGAGGGCATTTGTGATAACTGCGGCAGTGCGGAATTTGTCTGCCGCCCAGATGACAATCCAGAAACGATGAAAACCCGCCTCAAGGCTTTCCATGAACAAACGGCGCCGATCCTGCCCTATTACCGTGAAAAGGGTTTGTTGAAGTCGGTTGATGGTATGGCTTCCATGGTAAATGTGCAGCAATCGATCGAAGCCGTACTTAAGTCCTTGCGTAAAGGCTGAACTTCAGCGCCAGGTGAGCTTAGGCTTTGTTTTTTCTATTAAAATAATATGTGTTTAATAGATAAATTTCGATTAATATGGCCTTCCTCCCTACTGTTGAATGCAACCCCGCAGTTTCTTAGTGATTACTCCTTAACCATACGGCAATGTTTTTATGGCAAATATTGTGCCGTGCGGTATCGAATCTGAGTAAGTCCTTGTTCTGGAAGGTGCTTCTGCAATCCAGATATTTCAACCACTTATCTGCCTACGCCTTAAAGGAGAAAAACAGTGAGTCAGCTGGCCAATCTTAAAGTTTTGATCGCGGACGATCATTTTTTGATCCGACAGTTTGTGCGTAACACGCTGCAAGATTCAAAAATTAACAATGTTCAGACGGCGGCTGACGGAAACGAAGCCATTGACCTGATTCAAAAAGCCTTTGATGTAACACAACCCTATGATGTTGTGTTTCTTGACTGGAACATGCCGACCATATCGGGGCTGGAGGTGCTGAGTTATTTCCGCGCCAAGCCAGAATATGCCAATACGGCCTTTGTAATGCTAACGGCGGAATCCGAACAGCAAAACATCATGAAAGCGATCAAGGCTGGCGCAACATCTTATATCATCAAGCCTGTTTCACCCTCCGATCTCAGCAAGAAGCTTGTCGAAATTCACGAATGGATCAAGCGCAAGCGTCAAAATGCTCAGGCTCATGGGTAAGGTCATGGAAAAAGAAACCGCTACACAAGCATCGCTGTCTCTCGACGAAGCGCTTGCTCAGGATATATCGGCCGCTGTCGTTAATGCCATGCGTAGCACTTTTGGTGTCGCAGTTGTTCCCGGTACTTTTGAAGTCGGCGAAGGTATGGTGTCGCTGGTGGGCGATGTCTCCGGCGTTATCGGTATGGTTCAATCTCATCTCGAAGGCACGCTGACGCTTTGTCTGACCTATGAAACCGTGCGTAATATTTTGCCACAAGTTGTAGGAAAGTCCGTTTCGATTACCCACGAAATGGCGGTTGACGCCGTAGGCGAAATTACCAACATGATTTTTGGCCAGATCAAATCAAGCTTGGCGCAACGTGGTTATCATATGAAGCTCGGTATTCCCTGTGTCGTCTCAGGGAAGGGGCATTTTGTTAGCCAATTCCATCGTGGGCGCTACATGATTGTGCCCTTCCATCTGGACGGCCAATTGTTCCAGGTTTATGTCGCTTTGCATGCTGAAGCCAGTAAAGCCATCTAAGGCGGATGGAGCGGGCGGCTATGTCCGAAATAGGTGAAACATCAATTGAACTGCCCGGAGTTTCCGGAGTAGCTAGCCGTCCCATGATAGCGGGGCAGGACGCGCGTTCCGAAGCTACGCGTCAGGTAGATATTATCCATATATCGCTCGTCGGCATGACAGCCATTGTTCTGGTGTTGTTGTTTGCTGTTGCCTTGCCTGTATTTCATATGTCACCTGTTACTCATAAGGCCGCTTTCGGTATTATGGTTTTTGCCTCGATGGCAGGCATTGGTTATCTCTATTATATGAATTACCGCGTGCATCAGCATGTCAGTAATCAGGCCCGCCTCACCGAAGTTTTGGTCAACAGCCTGGGGCAGGGCTTTCTCTCTTTTAATGCCGAAGGTTTGTGTGGCCGCGTTTACTCGCAGGCTTGCCTGGATCTTCTGGAAACCGTTCCTTCGTCTAAAAACATCAAAGAGGTTTTGCATATTCCAGAAGCCGAACATGCGGATTTTAAGGATTGGATGGAAATTCTCTTCATGCCCAATCATGCGTTAGGTTTCGATGACGTCGTAAAGTTCCTGCCGCAATTCTTTCCGCATAGTCAGGGGCGTCGCATTAGTCTGGTATATCGCCCCATTCGCGGCAAGGACGAATCTTTAACTAACGTAGTTGTTATTGCTACCGACCAGACCGAAGAATTCGAAGCGCAAAAATTGGCCCAGCATCAGCAAAGCTATGCCGAGATGATTTGCCGCATCTTTAAGGAGCGCAATCAGTTCCTGGCAACCATCACTCACTTGCGCAAATTTATCGAAGTGGCCGAACAGCCAACGCGTCGTACGGACAGTGCTCCTTTGCTACGCTTGCTCCATACCTTAAAAGCCGCGGTCAAGCACTTCCATCTGGAAGAACTTGGAGAAATTGTTCACAAGCATGAAGCGGCTTTACGCGATGAATCAATCACGACAGATCATGATTTTCAGGTGAGACTTGATGTTGCGCGGAAAGAAATCGAGGCCGGATTACAGGGTGTTCTTGATCAGGTGCATGACCTTATCGGCCAGGATTACGAAGGCCGTGGTAATATGCATGAAGTTGAGGAATCGGCGCTTTATGATTTTGCGCGTGAAATGCGGGGGCGAAATGCAGACCCTGTTCTTGTTAGGCATTTCCTGAGCAAGATTGCGGCTATCCCCGCTAACGAATGTTTTCGTCAGTTTGACCGCGAACTGCACGACCTTGGCGAGATAATGGGTAAACAGGTCAAGCCGGTTCGTTATACAGGATCTAATCCGCGCGTATTGACGCAGCCTATTCACGAATTCTTGTTTTCGCTTACGCATATCTGCCGCAATATTATGGATCACGGTATCGAGCCTCCTGTTACGCGGCTGGCGCGTGGCAAAGATCCGGCTGGGCAAATTTCTATTCACTGCGACATCGTTCTTGACGGCGCTACCCAAAAAGAATGGTTGCAGATCATTATCAGTGACGACGGCAATGGTATTGATCCGTTGCGGGTAAGGGCCAAGCTGGCAACCATTGACCCTCAGGGGGCATGGCGTCATGAAGACGACCAAGCCGTTATCCAGTATATTTTCTCTTGGGGATTCTCGACCCGCGAGAACGTCACCGATCTTTCTGGTCACGGGGTAGGGATGGAAGCGGTGGAGCGAGAGGTCAAGATTTTGGGCGGCACCATCAAGGTATACTCCGAGCTTTACCGCGGCACCCGCTTCGATATTCGTATCCCTTATATATTTGATTTGACCTCGTAGAGGCGGCCTGTTTGATGAGGCCCGCAGCCCGGGGTTAGTGAAAAGCCTTGTTTCTGCCTTGCAACAGTTTGAAAAAGCGATAGACTTACTATCCATCTTCTCTCCTTAGTGCGATTCGTCATGGCTGAAGTTCAAGATCCTTCGCAGGCTGCATCAGAACCATCAATGGAGGAAATCCTTGCCTCCATCCGTAAGATTATTTCTGATGACGCACCTGCTGAAACTGCAGCTCCAGCAGCGGAAGAGCCTGTCGAGCTGACTCAAGTGATCGAGGATGATGGCTCGGTCGTCGCCGCGGCTCCTGAACCTGCCCCGGCGCCTGTCTACCCCCCCCCCTCCACCGCCGCCAGTTGTTGCTCCGGTTCTCCCGCCTGTAGGGGATGTCCTGATTTCTGAACCCGTGGCTTCTGCCGCCGGCTCGGCTTTGTCTGCTTTAGCAAGCACCTTGGAAATTGAACGTCTGTCTTCTGCCCCCATGAATGGTACCCCCATTGGCAACGGCACGCGTACGCTGGAAGACATGGCAATTGAATTAATGCGTCCTTTGCTCAAGCAGTGGCTGGATCAAAACCTGCCCGCCGTGGTCGATCGCCTGGTGCAAAAAGAGATCGAACGCATTGCCCGCCGCGCCAAGGACTAGGGCTTTTTTATCCGCTTTTTTGGTATTTATTAGCCCCTTGATGTGGGGGCTTTTGTGCGTCATGAATATGACAAATTTTCAGACAAGCATTAAAGGCTTGGACAAACGGGTAGGACAATATGCATAGGGAACATTGGAAAATTGCTGATTTGCCTTGGGATCAATTCGACGCAGGCAAGGTTAATCCTGAAATTTTAAAAATCGTCAAGGCGGCGGCTTTGGTGGAGTTTAATGCGGATGATTATGCGACATATCTTTGCAACGTATTCCCCAACGACCCGGTTTTTCGGGAGGCCACGAAAAATTGGTCTGCAGAAGAAGTTCAACACGGCGTAGCTTTGGGCCAATGGGCAGAAAAAGCTGACCCCACTTTCAATTTCAAAAATGCTGTTGCGCGTTATACCGCGGGTTACCGCGTTAATGTTAATGCCAACCAATCCATTCGCGGATCGCAAACGGGTGAGCTGATTGCCCGCTGTATCGTCGAAACGGGGACCAGCTCCTATTACACTGCCCTTGCCGATGCGACGGAAGAACCGGTGCTGAAGGCAATCTGTCGCCATATTGCCGCCGATGAGATCAGCCACTACAAGCTGTTCCAAAATCATCTGAAGGGCTATCTGCAAAAAGAGGGCCTTAGCCGCCTAGAGCGTTTAAAAATAAGCCTCGGCAGAATGCAGGAGTCTGAGGATGATGAGTTGGCCTATGCTTACTTTGCGGCCAATGCTGCTTCGGATGCCGTTTATGACAGGCCAGCCTACACATCGGCTTATATGATCCGAGCCTATCCTTTTTATCAGCAAAAGCATGTAGAGCGGGTAGTGACAATGGTATTTAAAACCTGCGGGTTTAAACCAAACACAATGTGGCAGGGGATGGCCAACCGTGTGGCTTGGTGGCTGATGCAGACCAAGACTAAAAAGGCTATTCGTCAGGCTGCATAACCATTTGATACTTAACGAAAAAATGAGATTTTAATCATCCTGTGTTAATAATGACCGGCACTGAATACACGCTATTCAACCGCTGTGAACATTAATGCCAGTTATTTTACAGAATGAACTCGCCGGCTATTTCGCCCTGCATGAAAAATATGTTCAGGGCATGTCGGGCGGCAAGCGGTTGGACATTTCTACCCACAGCGGCCATGACCTCGATTTCTCGCATCAGAACTTATCATCGGCGGAATTCGTAGGTTCATTCCTGAACCATAGTAATTTTTCTTACACGCAACTGCGCCAGAGCAATTTTTTCGGCGCAACCCTTAATAACAGCAACTTCATCGAATCTGACCTAACGCAGGCTGATTTGCGCGGTGCGCAGTTGCAGGGCGTCAATTTCACAAACGCGGTTTTGAACGAGGCCAATCTGGCGGACGGCGCCTTGCTGCGCCGCCAGCAAAGCGGTGAGATAGGTCCTGTTCACACCAGTGACTCTAAGTTGCGTCTTTATAATGCCGTTTTCAAAAATACGACGGCGCAAAAAGCGCGTTTCTCGAGCGCTATAGCGCTATCAACAGATTTAAGTTTGGCGAATTTTAAAGGCGCCAAGTTACAGGGTGTCAACTTTACGGGCAGCAATTTACGCGGCGTTAGTTTCGAAAATGCCGATTTGCGCGGTTGTAACTTCACGAATACCAATATGAATTCGGTTATTCTGTTGCATGCCAATATGGACGGGGCGGTGTTTGAAGGGGCGGATCTGACTGCAAGCCTCGTGCATCTTGTCGAAGGCGACACCCAGACTTTCAGCAAAGCGAAAATGACGAAGTCGCTGGAAAGCCTCGAATACAGCATCAAGGAAATTATCGCCAATCACCGTGTATGGGTAAACACGCTGGGCAGAGAAGGCAAGCGCGCCGATCTGGTGGGCATCAATCTGGCCAATGTCATGCTGGACGGTGTCCAGTTTCAGGCCGCCAGTTTACAACGAGCTTTGCTCTCGGGCGCTTCATTCTGTGGCGCGACTTTCACGATGTCGGACTTGACGGGATGCAACGCCAGGGCGACCTGTTTTGCCAAGGCGGATTGTCGCGGCGTTAATCTCTCACTAGCGCGGCTTGATCAGGCCAATCTTGAGGGGAGCGACTTTTCCCCCATGATGATTTCCGGCAGCCTGCACCCCATTTCTTGGCGGTCGAACTTTGTCGGGGCGAACTTACAGGAAGCCAATCTACGCAATGCCAATCTAAGCGAGGCACGTTTTGAGAATGCCATGCTGGCGGGGGCCGATTTAAGGGGCTGCGACCTAACCGGCGCGGACCTGACGGATGCCAATATGACAGGGGCTGACCTGCGCGGCGCCAAACTCGATAAAGCTGATATGCGTGGCACTATTGGCGCTCGCTAAGCCCTCTTTCTTCCTACTTGCGCTGCAATAACATCAAAGGGTAAGTTGTTCCAATAACCCCTTGATTATGTGCGATATCCTATGTCTAAACCTGAAACTTCCCTGATGGACCGTCTGACTGCCCTTTGCAAAAGGCGCGGTTTTATTTTCCAGGCTTCCGAGATTTACGGTGGCCTGAATGGTTTTTGGGATTTTGGGCCCCTCGGTGTGCAGCTCAAAAACAATCTGCGCGATGCATGGTGGCATGACATGGTCGATTGCCCGCCGCTGGGGCCGGATGGCAAGCCACTTTCGATCGTCGGTATCGATACATCGATTATTCAGCATCCCAAAACATGGATTGCATCCGGTCACGTGGCTGGATTTGCTGATCTTATGGTCGATTGCCGTGAATCGAAAAAACGGTACCGCGCAGATCATATTAAAGTTTACACAGTAGGATATAGTACGCCAAAGGGAGTAGGTGCTTGGTCGTTAGGTGTTCTAGAAGGAGATGATGCTGAGCTGCAGGTTTTAAAGAGAGCAAAGAAGCTTGTTCAAAAACAAGGTGGTGGAGATGTCAGAATAGATTCATCAAAGCCAGATACTCTAACCGACATATGGGAACGCCATGAAGATATATATGGCCCCGATGCAGAAAACCCTGGGACATTAACAGAACCTCGCGCCTTCAACCTGATGTTCCATTCTTATTCGGGCGTATTTCAGAATGAGGATTCGAAAGTCTACCTCCGTCCAGAAACGGCGCAGGGGATATTCCTGCAATATAAGAATGTGCTGGATAGCACGCGCGTCAAGCCACCCTTTGGTATTGCGCAGGTCGGGAAGTCATTCCGTAACGAGGTAACGCCGCGCAATTTCATTTTCCGCAGCCGCGAGTTTGAGCAGATGGAAATGGAATTCTTCTGTGCGCCTGAAGACGGCATGATGTGGTACGAATTCTGGGTGGGTGAGCGCTTACGTTGGTGGGAAGCCCAAGGCGTCAGCAAAGACAACCTGTTCCGCCATGTCATCGCTGATGCCGATCTGTCGCATTACTCCAAAGGCACGTCGGATATTGAATATCGCTATCCTTTTACCGCACCGGGTTTTGGGGAACTGGAAGGTGTGGCCTACCGTACCGACTACGACCTGAAGCAACATCAGGAACACAGCAAAACCAATCTCGAATATATCGATCAGGAAAATAACCGTCGCTATGTCCCGCATGTGGTGGAACCTGCCAGCGGCCTCACGCGCGGCGTTCTGGTCCTGCTATGCGAGGCTTATCAATATGACGAAAGCCGCGCCTCGCCGGAATGGCTGAAACTGAAGCCGAGCCTTGCGCCGATCAAAGTCGGTATCTTTCCGTTAATGAATAAAGACGGCATGCCGGAAGTTGCAGAAAAACTTTATATGGATTTGCGCCGCACATACACGTGCCAATATGACGCGAAGCAAAGCATCGGTAAACGCTACGCCCGTATGGATGAAGCCGGAACGCCGTTCTGCATCACGATCGATGGCGATACGCTAACCAACCAGACTGTCACCATCCGTAACCGCGACACCGCGCAGCAGGAAAAAGTTGCGCTGGATAAGGTGCGAGCCTATTTGGCGGAGAGATTATCGGCATAACATATCTGTTGACTTTACTTAACATAAGTGTTATGTTTGAGGTGCGGGATGAATAGCAATGAGCTAAAAAGGTGGTTAAGCAAACAGGGCTGCACCTTTGGTTCACAAAAAGGCAGCCATTTGAAGGTCTATTATGAGGGACGGCAATCGATTATCCCGATGCATGGTAAGAAAGAACTCGGTAAAGGCTTGGTCGCGGCGATCAAAAAGCAACTCGGTTTAAACGAGGTTGAAGATGTTTGATTATCCTGTCGAAATTACCAAGGAAAGCAACGGTACATATACTGTTGGGTTTCCCGATATCCCCGAAGCACATACTCTGGGCGATACGCGTGACGAAGCCCTGATGCATGCGGTAGAAGCATTGGAAACGGCGCTGTCTTTTTATATCGATGAAGGAAAGCCATTGCCTAAATCCTCAGCCAAACGCAATTCTGCTGTCGTTGGGCCTTCACTGATCGGCACAATGAAACTCGGTATCTATCAGGCCATGCGCGATGGCAAGGTACGTAAGACCGATTTAGCCCGCCGCTTAAAATGCCATTTGATGCAGATTGACCGGTTGCTCGACCTTACCCATTCTTCGCGTATTGAGCAGTTAGAAGCCGCCTATGCGGCGCTCGGTCTGCGGGTTAATGTTGTGCTGGAAGCCGCAGAATAAACGCGTTGCCTCACCGTTAAACACTCGTTATTTTTCACTTCGTTCACAGACTTTTTAGGTAATATATCATGACCAGTTCAAAATGGGTTTACGCATTCGGCAATGGCAAGGCAGAGGGCAAGGCGGATATGCGCAACTTGCTGGGCGGCAAGGGCGCTGGTCTTGCAGAAATGTGCAATCTGGGTTTGCCTGTGCCGCCGGGCCTGACCATTACGACAGAAGTGTGTACTTACTATTATGGCAACGGTAATTCCTATCCCACCGACCTAAAGCACCAAGTGGCGGCTGCCCTCGCGCAGATTGAACAATCCGTCGGTGCAAAATTTGGTGATGCAAAAAATCCGCTGCTAGTTTCGGTGCGTTCCGGCGCTCGTGCTTCCATGCCGGGCATGATGGATACCGTCCTTAATCTTGGCCTCAACACACAGACTGTCGAAGGTCTCAAGGCCCGCAGTGGCGATGCCCGTTTCGCTTATGACAGCTATCGCCGCTTTATTCAGATGTACAGCAATGTGGTTCTGGACATTCCGCATCACAATTTTGAAGAAGTGATCGACGATATCAAACGCGCCAAGAATTATCGCCTCGACACCCAGATGACAGCAGGCGATTGGAAAGAAGTCGTCGAGGCTTCTCTGGTAATCGTCGAGAAAAAACAGAAAAAACCATTCCCGCAAGATGTGAATGAGCAGCTATGGGGTGCCATCGGCGCCGTGTTTAGTTCATGGATGAACCAGCGCGCCATTACCTACCGCAAGCTGAATGACATTCCGCATGATTGGGGCACAGCGGTTAATGTGCAGGCAATGGTATTTGGCAATATGGGTGAAGATTGTTGCACCGGTGTTGCCTTTACGCGCAATCCTTCCACAGGTGAGAATGCGTTTTACGGCGAGTATCTTGTCAACGCGCAGGGCGAGGATGTCGTCGCCGGCATTCGCACGCCGCAGCATCTGACCGTCAAAGGTAAGAAAGACAACCAGTCTGATCTCCCTGCGATGGAAGAAGTGATGCCGTCGGTATTTAAACAGCTTGACGATGTGCGTCTGAAACTGGAAAAACATTACCGCGATATGCAGGATATCGAATTCACGGTGCAACAGGGCAAACTGTATATGCTGCAGACGCGTACCGGCAAACGGACGGCACCCGCCGCTCTGAAAATCGCCGTTGATATGGTCAATGAAGGCGTGATTGATAAGAAGGAAGCGGTCAAACGCATCGACCCAAGCTCGCTTGATCAGTTGCTGCATCCAACGCTCGATCCAAAAGCTGTTACGCAAATTGTGGCCAAGGGCCTGCCGGCATCGCCGGGCGCTGCATCAGGCAAAGTTGTATTCAGCGCCGACGATGCGGAGCATCTGACCAATGCAGGGCAGAAAGTTATTCTCTGCCGTATTGAAACCAGCCCTGAAGACATTCACGGCATGCATGCGGCCAAGGGCATTGTCACCAGCCGCGGCGGCATGACCAGTCACGCTGCAGTCGTTGCGCGTGGCATGGGCCGAGCCTGCGTTGCAGGTGCGGGCGATATCCATATGGATTATGCCAAGCAGCAGATGGTGGTAAAGGGAACGACCATCAAAGCGGGGGATGTTATCACCATCAACGGCTCAACCGGTGAAGTTATGCTGGGCGCTGTGCCGACGATTCAGCCAGAACTCTCGGGCGACTTCGGCACACTTATGGCGTGGGCCGACAGCATGCGCCGCATGAAAGTACGTGCCAATGCCGAAACGCCATTGGATGCCCGCACGGCTGTTAAGTTCGGCGCTGAAGGTATCGGCCTGTGCCGCACAGAACATATGTTCTTCGATACTGACCGTATCACCGCGATGCGTGAAATGATCATTGCCGACGATGAAAAAGGCCGTCGCGCGGCTCTGGCCAAGCTGGAACCGATGCAGAAAAAAGACTTTATGGAACTGTTCACTATTATGGACGGCCTGCCAGTAACAATTCGTTTACTCGACCCGCCGCTGCATGAATTTTTGCCGCATACGGACGCCGAAATTGCCGAAGTGGCGAAGGGCGCGGGCATAGATGCGGAAAAAGTAAAAAAACGTGCGCATCAGTTGCACGAAGCTAATCCGATGCTGGGACACCGCGGCTGTCGCCTTGGTATTTCCTATCCGGAAATTTACGAGATGCAGGCGCGGGCGATTTTCACCGCCGTTGCTGATCTGCACAAGCTGGGCAAAAGCATCCTGCCGGAAATCATGATCCCTTTGGTCGCAACTAAGAAAGAACTGGATATTCTGAAGGAAATGATCGACCGCGTCGCTGGTGAAGTTACAAAATCATCCGGTTCGCCGTTGAAATATCTGGTTGGTACGATGATCGAGTTGCCACGCGCGGCGCTGCAGGCCGGGCAAATTGCCGAGAGTGCGCAATTCTTTAGCTTCGGCACCAATGATTTGACGCAGACGACATTCGGCCTCAGCCGCGATGATGCTGCCAGCTTCCTGCCTGATTATTACCGGGCGGGCGTGTTCGAGCACGATCCGTTTGCGACATTAGACCAGGACGGTGTTGGTGAATTGATCAAGATAGCCGTCGAGCGTGGCCGCAAGACTCGAGCCGATATCAAACTTGGAATTTGCGGTGAACATGGCGGTGATCCAAACTCGGTCAAATTCTGTAACCGTGTTGGGCTTGATTACGTCTCATGCTCGCCGTACCGCATCCCCATCGCGCGTTTGGCCGCGGCACAAGCTGCGATTGAAGGCCAAAAAGATATCGATGCGCGGCGGAATGCGGCATAGTCTCCTCATCGCGGCAGCATTCTTTCTTCTCGGGGCTTGGACTGACCAGCCGCAAATGCTCGACGGCGCACCGGCTGATGTGAAAGCCGCTTGTGAAAAAGTCAAAGATGCTCAAATTCCATCGCAGGATTATCCCGCTGTGGCCTATGCCGGTAAAGCATGCGAGGGCCCAAATGGCAACGGCGTGTATTACAATGATCCGCCCGACTATGTCCTGGCGCGGCAATGCGCCTTTTGGGAAAGAGAGAAACGCCTTTCTGCCGCTGTTCTTCAGGGCTCCGATATATTGGAGATGATTTATGCCAATGGTTATGGTGTTGCGAAAAACCTGAACCTGGCTCTTAAATTTGCCTGTGAAGGTGACGGGGCTAAGAGCGATGATTTTGCGCGCAGTGTTAGGCATATCCAGAAAATGATGGCTGAGAAAGATCCGGGTGAACTGAGCGTGTGCGACGACCAACTCAGTTCGTTAATGATGACTATTTGTATGAATATTCATTTCGAGAAATACGAGAGGGAACGAAAGTCAAAAATAGATTCCCTCATTGCCTCATGGCCGCCGCGGCATCAGGAAGAATTCAAGCGCTTGCAAGCCGCGGCCTTCGCTTATTTCAAGGCAAGCGCAGAAAATGAAACCTATCATGCAGGACTGTCTAGCGGCGCCATGATCCTTGACGCCGAAAATATGTTGAAAGATTCATTCATTAGGGAAGTTGTTCAACTGGAAGCTGGGGATTTGCCACAGATGCCCGTTGATTTTGCCAAGGCAGACAAACAACTAAATAAATCCTACCACAAAAAAATATCGGTTGATCCGTCTGAAGATGCTTCAGGTATTACTCGCAAGGATATTCAGCAAACCCAAAGATTGTGGCTAGCGTACCGGGATGCCTGGATTGAATTTGCAGCTTTGCATTATCCTAAAGTCGCACCCGGTACACTCAATGCGATGCTGACAGAAGAACGGACAAAGCGGCTCGATGAGATTCCAACAGGCGACTAGCAGTTGTTAGCCGTGTCGAAGATGTTCAACAGGGATGCGATATAAAAACGCCGGGCCGGAGCTGCCATCGCCATATGTAGCATCGACCGTTTCTATTTTTTCTCCTTTCAGATGAACCTCGCAAAGATGCCGGGAAGGCATATTGTCTTCGCGGGCGTGGAATTCGAGAAACTTGATCTCCGTTTTAGGTTTAAGCCAGTCTAAGGCGGCATGAACAAACTGGTCAGCGACCCCATGTTGACGTTGATCCGGTATTACATAGAGTGAGCCGCCTTCGGCTGTGTCATCCGCCGTTTTGTAAATACGCGCGATACCAACCATGTCATTATGGGCAAACATACCGAACCAGCATTGATCGGGAGTCTCTTTGGCGCGTTCCTGCCATTGTGCAAGTGTAAATCGGGTTTCGTCATCGTCAGGCTTCTTAAAAAAGCGTCCATCTTTTTCCAGAGATTCAAGCCGCAGGGAACGGAAGGCTGAGGCATCCGCGCTGGTTAGGGGTCTGACAGGGATCTGAGGGTTATCGGCTTCAATCGCAGGTGCTTGCAGTTGTGCAGGTTGAGTTGTGGCAGATACCAATTCCATAAAACCTCCTCCTTCATTATTGTTATCAATAATGTAAGTGCGGAATTTCGGGAGGGTTATGATCTAATTCACAGCAGAGGTGATTTAATTATGTGTACCCGACTTTCGGCACAAGTCAGTAATAGGGATTCACTTAAAGAAATGTGCGCTTTCTCTACATTCAAAAGCGCCAGCCCCACATCATCACAGCTACTGCGCATCTCGCCGATTTCTTCTTCGTTCATTTGAATAGGAGTGCCGGGGGATGGGGCGGCACCATCTATTCCTACAGGGAACATGCGTTTTTTGACGAGGGCGCGGTAATGCATGCGTGCAGTCAGTTCCTGGCCCATGTAACAACCCTTGGTCCAGCTGATGCCGTTCAGCAGGTCAAAATTTCCTTCTAACAAAGTCGATTTCTCGACGATCATATCGCGGCTGCCATCCGGTACGCCTAGTTTGAGGCGATGCTTGTCGTAGGCAGAGAAATCAGTAATTGCTCCGGCAGGTTTTTCACCTTTTTTCAAAATGATACGGATGCCTAGTTCTGGGAGGCGTGGATCCAGTAAAACCAGATTGTCATCCCCGGCGTGACCGGGGATCCAGTGCCGCGCGTCTGCGGGGCGAAGACTTATATGCTCGCTATCGCTGGTGCTGGATTCCCGCTTTCGCGGGAATGACAGCTGAGAGTTGGGCTCTTGGATCCAATGTGCCCACACGTCAAACTGCCCGCCTATATTCTCCAGCATCACCTTGGCACGCAATTTATAACGGCTAAGCCGCTGTAATAGATCGTCAGCGCGGGCGGCTTCGCAGTCGATCAGAAAAATATCACCTGCGTCGATAACAAACATATCATGCAGAAATTTTCCCTGCGGCGTGAGCAGGGCGGCATATATGGGTTTGCCGGGCTGGCATAAATGGATGTCATTGCTGATGAGGCCCTGCAGGAAATTTCGCCGGTCATCACCACCGACCTGCAGAATACTGCGATTTGTCAGATGGCAGATAAGGTCTGTCATCCCAAAGCCCCTACATACTGTGCCGCGTTTTCGCGTGTTATCTCAACAAAGCCGGTCATTGTTGCTGGAACTGAACTGTGAATGCACAACAGGTTGATAGACGCCAGATCCGGGAAAATATTCTCGGTATTACCTGCAAAATTATTCGGATTGAACAAAGTGGGTAAATGCCAATAAAGGCGATAATCCTGTTTGAATAGGAAGCTAATTATAGGCAGTGATTGAGATTCGAGGTCATTATCTATGTAAAGCGCAGGTTTGCAGCGTGCCAATGTTTGCGCGGCACCTTGCAGCACATCAAGCTCCATCCCCTCGACATCGATCTTCATGAAATCGCAGCGTGGAAAATTGAACGAGTCGATAGTGAGGAGAGGCACAACTTCGCTTTTGGCATCACCTGCGCTGTCCGGCGATAAAGCGACACCACCAAAATCACCGTCTTTGGCGTAATCAACAGGCGGCACAGCGATAGAGCCAACCTTGCTGCCCAGCGCCGCCATTAAGGCCATGACATTTGTCAGCCCATTGAGCGCCAGATTACCGCATAGCATTTGGTGGAGAATTCGTTGCGGTTCAAAAGCAACGACTTGTCCCTGCGCGCCCACAGCCTTGGCAAGGCCGACGGTTTGAACCCCGATATTTGCGCCGATGTCGAAAGCCACCATGCCCGGCTTGACGATTTGCCGGAAAAGGTCCGCCTCCATTCCTGAAAACTCGCCATAGGCTTCCAGTGATTTACCAATAAGGGTGTCATGTTTGTTATACATAAACAGGCCGTCACGGCACTGTTTCAGGCCCATGGGCGATGTGTCTGGTATGGTCAATTGCATAGAAAATCTCGTGAAATCAGCTCTTAAATCTTCTTTAACCCCGTGGTTCTACCATTCAGGCAGGCGCAATACATCGCCTGAAAGAGCGCGTCATGCAAGATTCAGTTTCATCCCCAGCCCTGCAATCAGCCGGTCGTAAAGCCGCCTTGAAAACGTTGCCCTTCATATTGTTTGGGCTGGCGATGCTGGCGCTCGCCGGCTGCAACGGCACCGTTATTGGTTTAGGGGCTGCCGCCGGAGGAATCATAGGAACCAGGCCGGGCGACGAACCGCCTGCCGATCTGTCCGCCCAGATGCCGCAGCATGAAACCTGGTGTTATGAAACAGCGGGTGAGCCGCAATGCTATGCCTATCCTGTAAAGGATGCGAATAGCCGCCTGATTAATGTCGATCCGCCGAACCGCTATCCGCTGACGGCGCGGGCCTATCACGAAACCGTGATTGAAAGCCAGCAATAAGCCTGAATTTCTTATATTAACGTCCCTGTTGCGCGGAAAGATTCTCCGGCTATAGTCTGGCTCTGTCTTTTTTGCCCTCGAGGATCATATGCTGGATATTACGCAGTTTTTCATCGCTACTGCCCATGCGCAGGATGCCGTAAGTTCGCCCCCCGGCGGCGCGAATACATCCATGCTGATGAATTTCTTGCCGATCATTTTGATCTTTGGAGTTTTTTATGTGCTGATCATCCGTCCACAACAAAAGAAAATGGACGAACAGAATAAGATGATCAAAGCCCTGCAGAAAGGCGACCGCGTTATCACTAGTGGAGGTATCTACGGCAAAGTTACCAAAGTGGACGGTGACGATTTGTTGACAGTCGAAATCGCTGACGGCGTGCAGGTCAAGGTGGCCCGCGCGCAAATTAGTGGCCTCGCTGCTAAAACACAGCCTGTCATTGCGGCCGACGAAGCCGAAAAGAAAAAGTAATTCGCGATGATCTATATCGAACGCTGGAAAATAATCCTTATTACAGCCGTATGTTTGCTGGGTGTGCTCTATGCCGCGCCAAATGTGATGAGCCGCGATAGTGTAGCTTGGCTGCGCGAACATACACCGTCCTTTTTTCCCAATCAGGGTGTTAATTTAGGGCTCGACTTGCGCGGCGGTTCGCATCTGTTGCTGGAAGTGGCGACGGATACTGTGATCGAAGAACGCATGCAGGCTCTGGTTGATCAAACGCGTTCCGAATTGCGTAAATCCAAAGTTGGCTACACCGACTTGGGCTTAGCCGCTGGTTCTATCCATTTTAAACTGACAGATGCGTCGCAGATAGAAAAAGCTAAAGACACGATCAATGAAATGGATCATGACCTTGGCATAGTCGAGGCTAACGGCGAATTTACTTTGCATATGACCGAAGCCAAGATTGTTGAACGCAAGCGCGCGGCGATGGATCAATCGATTGAAATCGTGCGCCGCCGTATTGACGAAAGTGGCACGCGCGAGCCTTCCATCCAGCGTCAGGGCGATAACCGTATTTTGGTGCAATTACCGGGGGTGGATGATCCGGAACGTATTAAAAACCTGCTCGGCCAAACTGCAAAACTGACTTTCCGTTTGGTCGATGAAACAGCGAATCCGGCCAGCATCGCGCCACCAGGTGAAGAAGTCCTACCCTCGACCGAACGCGCGGGGCAATCTTATGTCATTCAAAAACGTGTTATGGTTTCAGGTGATACACTGACAGACGCGCAACCATCATTTTCGAATGGCGAGCCTGTTGTCAGTTTCAAGTTTGACTCAGTCGGCGGTCGCCGCTTTGGTGAAGCAACACGCGAAAATACGGGGCATTTGTTTGCCATTGTCCTTGATAACAAAGTGATTAGCGCGCCTGTTATTCGCGAACCTATCCTGGGTGGCAGTGGACAAATTTCAGGTCATTTCACGACGCAATCGGCACAGGATCTGGCTTTGTTACTGCGGGCAGGTGCTTTGCCAGCACCGATTAAAATTCTGGAAGAGCGTACCGTTGGCCCGGGTCTCGGTGCAGATTCTATCAAAGCGGGCGCCACAGCCAGCCTTGTGGGTTTGGCGCTCGTGGTAGTCTTTATCATTCTGTCTTACGGGTTGTTCGGTGTGTTTGCTAATATCGCGCTGCTATTCAATATCGCGCTGATCTTTGCGGTGCTGTCTATCCTGCAAGCGACACTGACACTGCCAGGCATTGCGGGCATTGTGCTGACTATCGGCACGGCATTAGATGCCAACGTTCTGGTGTTTGAACGTATTCGTGAGGAACTACGTCTTGGGCGCAGTCCTATCTCGGCCATTGATTCTGGATACAGCCGCGCATTATCGGCAATTATCGATGCTAATATGACAACCCTTATTGCAGCCGTGTTGCTATTCATTTTTGGCTCAGGCCCCGTGAAGGGTTTCGCGGTGACATTAACCATAGGCATTATCACGTCGATATTCTCGGCGCTGATGGTCACGCGCCTGATCGTGGTCTGGTGGTTGCGTACGGCAAAGCCGAAGGTTATTCCGATTTAATCCCCAACAACCGACAGTAATAACCGCAGCGCCTCGCGCACTGCTTGTTGGCGGATATCGTCGCGGTCGCCGTTGAATTGTGATTTGTAGTGGAACAGAGTGCCGGTACGGGTAGCGATGCCAAAATAAACGAGGCCAACTGGTTTGGTTACCGATCCTCCCAAGGGGCCTGCGATACCGGTTACTGAAACCGCTACGTCGGCGAGAGAAAATTCCAGTGCGCCTTGCGCCATCGCGGTCGCCACCTGTTCGCTGACTGCGCCATATTCTTTGATAAAATCAGGCATTACACCAAGCACTTCAACTTTGGCGTCGTTGCTATAGGTCACAAAACCGCGCTCAACAATTGCCGATGATCCGGAAATTTCTGTCAAAGCGCCTGCCACCAGCCCGCCAGTGCATGACTCCGCCGTGACGATTTTCAGCCGCTGCGTGGTGTACTCATCCACGACTTTCCATGCGAGGTCATGAATGTCGGGAGGAAACATTTCAGTTATCCCGGAAACCGCAACGTAGCCACCGCCTGCGCGGCGATGCCTTCTTCGCGACCGGTGAAGCCAAGGCGCTCAGTAGTTGTAGCCTTCACGCTAACGCGGTCAGGGGTGACTTCCAGAAGTTCGGCGACGCGGGCGACCATGGCATCGCGATGCGGGCCGATACGCGGATTTTCACACATCATTGTAATATCGACGTGGGAGATAAAACCGCCGCGCTCCGACACCATGCCGACGATATGCCGGACAAAATGGGCGCTGTCCTTACCCTTCCATTGGGGGTCTGACGGTGGGAAATGCTTGCCAATATCGCCTTCGCTCATCGCGCCCAAAATTGCATCGCATAAGGCATGCAGGCCGACATCGGCGTCGGAATGACCTTCCAGCATGCGGTTGTGCGGAATGGACACGCCGCATAAAAAGATTTTATCGCCGGGGATCAGGCGATGCACATCAAAGCCCATGCCGGTCCGAATATCGCTAAAATTGTGGCCAAGCAACCGCGCAGCGCGGTCAAGATCGTCAGGATTGGTGATTTTCATATTGTCCGGGTTTGAGAGTACCAAAGTTACATTCATGCCTGCTTTTTCGGCGACGGCGGCATCATCCGTCATCTGCGCGCCTATAGTAGCGCGGTGCGCCGCCAGAATAGCATCAAAATGGAAGGCCTGTGGCGTATGCGCTTGCCAAAGATTATTGCGGTCAATGGTGGTTTCGATATTGATGCCATTGCCGCGCTTCAACGTATCGACCAGAGGCTTCGCCGCAATCGCGCCGACATCCTTGTCCAAGGCTTTGCGCACGTTGGTGATGGTGGCGGCGTCGATCAGAGGCCGCGCCGCGTCATGGATCATCACAAGTTTTGGCTTATTGGTTTTCTCCAGCGCTTCCAGACCCAACCGTACGGAATCCTGCCGTGTCGCGCCGCCGATGATAGGTTCCGGCAGCCCAAGGTCGGCTGTGGCTTTGTCATACATATCGCGATGTGCCGGGCTGATAACCACTTGCACCGCGTCAATATGCGGGTGGTTCAGGAAAGCCAGAACGCTACGGCGCAGGATCGGCATCCCGCCAAGCTCGTGATACTGTTTTGGGATCGTTCCGCCAAAACGCTGGCCAGAACCAGCGGCGACGATCAGGGCTGTGCATTGGGTCATCAGTTATCCTTAGCTTTAGGGTGCTGAACCTAACGTCCAAGGTAAACAAAGCAAGCCTTTAGCTTCATATTTTCACATTTGCCTATTTTTTAGGCAAATGCTAAAAGCTCAGCATGCTTGATTTTGAAGAACCATCAGCGCAGCCGCCTGCGGTAAGGCCGCTTAAACCGATCCAGATCGGCCCGATTACGATTGAGGCTCCTGTTATTCTTGCGCCTATGTCTGGCGTGACGGATATGCCGTTCCGCCGTCTTGTGAAGAAGCACGGCGCGAGCCTTGTGGTGTCGGAGATGATCGCCAGCCAGGCGATGGTGCGCGAATGCCGGAAGACGATGCAGATGATCCAGCGTTCCGAAGCCGAGAACCCGATGGCAGTGCAGTTAGCGGGGTGTGAGCCTGAAGTCATGGGTGAAGCGGCCAAGCTGAACGAAGATCGCGGCGCGCATATTATCGATATCAATTTCGGTTGCCCAGTGAAGAAGGTGGTCAACGGCCATGCGGGCTCCAGCCTTATGCGTGATGAGGTTCATGCCGCAAAAATTCTGGAAGCCACCGTTAAGGCGGTGAAGGTTCCGGTGACGCTGAAAATGCGCATGGGATGGAACCATGAAAATTTGAATGCCCCGCGCCTTGCAAAAATTGCCGAAGAATGCGGCATCAAAATGGTTACCGTTCATGGTCGCACGCGCTGCCAGTTTTATGAAGGGCAGGCGGATTGGTCCTTTATCCGCAACGTGAAAAATGCCGTAACTATTCCGGTAATCGCAAACGGCGATATCAATGATTTCCCCGATGTCATCAAGGCGCTGGAAATGTCAGGCGCCGACGGCGTGATGATTGGCCGCGGTGCTTATGGCCGACCCTGGTTCATTCAGCAGGTGATGGACTACCTGCGCACGGGTGTTATTCCGAAAGCGCCGAGTTTGCAGCATCAGGTCGAGACGGTGATTGAGCATCTGGAATCCATGCTGGAACATTACGGATCGCATGCAGGCCTGCGCATTGCCCGCAAACATATCGGCTGGTACAGCAAGGGTCTGCCAAAATCTTCCGAGTTCCGCGATGCTGTGAATAATGTCGATGACGCCTCAAAGGTACGTGAACTGATCAACGGCTTCTTCTTCCCACTGCTGGAGAAAGCTGCGTGAGCGAGCGCCAAAACGGCGCAGGTCTTGCCGCCACCATCGAACGCCATTTGCGTGATTATTTTGCGGCGCATGAAAGCGACTTGCCAGCCTCCGGCCTTTATGACCGTGTGCTGCAGGAAATTGAACGGCCTTTGCTGACGATAACTTTGGACGAATGTCGCGGTAATCAACTCCGCGCGGCAGCGCTGCTAGGCTTAAACCGCAACACCTTACGTAAGAAAATCCGCGAACTTGGTTTGCCGGCCGGACGTAGCGCCCGCCACAAAGGTGCGCGCTATGATTAGAAAAATCAATTTATGGCGTTACTTTACTGTTTGGGCAACGAAGGTGCGCCTGCGCCACAAGCTGGTTATTATGCTTGTGGTGGCATCCATCATGTCCGGCATTGCCACGTATGCTGCGCTAACGCGCGCGCCGTTTTTCGGCAACGACCCAACGACGGTGATGATTTTATCATCGCTCGATCTGACATTTCTGGTACTGCTCGGAACCATTGTAGCGCAGCGCATTCTGTCCATCTGGGTTCGGCGAAGGCGTAATCAGGCGGGGTCCCGTCTTCATGTACGTATCATCAGCGTTTTTACGCTGCTGGCCGTGGCGCCCGCCTTGCTAGTGGCGATGTTTGCAGCGATCTTTTTCTATTTCGGCGTCGAAGCCTGGTTTTCAAAACATGTGCGCACATCACTAAATGAGTCGCTGGAAGTAGCGCAGGCATATTTGGAGGAGCATAAGCAGGTGCTCCGCGCTGACGCATTGGCAATGGCGAATGACCTCAATCGGCAGGCCAGCACTCTCTCTAGCGATCCTATCCGCTTTGCACAGATCGTCTCGGCACAAGCATATTTGCGTAATTTGACGGAAGTTATTGTGTTCGATGGTTCGGGCAAAATTCTGGCGCGGTCAGGTCTTACTTTCGCGCTAACCTTTGAGCCCATTACCGATGAAATGCGTCAGCATGCTGCGCAGGGTGATGTTGTATTGATTGTCAGTGATAATGATGACCGTGTACGTGCGTTGCTGCGGCTCGATAATTTTGTCGATACCTATTTGTTCGTAGGGCGACCTGTCGAGCCCAAAGTTCTGGCGCATATGGCCACGACCCAAAAAGCGGCCAATGAGTATAAGCAATTGGAGGGCAGGCGATTTGGATTGCAGGTGACGATCTCGCTCATCTTCATTGTCGTTGCGTTGCTGTTGCTGCTGGCCGCAGTATGGTTCGGCCTTAATTTTGCGACGCGGCTGGTGCGTCCTATCAGTGAACTTATCGGCGCTACAGACAGGGTGCGTGGCGGTGATCTTAGCGCGCGCGTGGCGGAAATGGATAAGGCGAGCGATGACGAGCTGGATATCCTCAGCCGCGCCTTCAACCGTATGACCAGCCAGTTGGAAGGGCAGCGCAGCGAATTAGTTGAGGCCAATCGACAGCTGGATTTCCGTCGCCGTTTTACCGAAGCGGTTCTATCAGGGGTATCGGCTGGTGTGATCGGTCTAGATCCCGAATTCCGCATCAATCTGATGAACGCTTCCGCTGCATGGTTTTTTAATATTGAAAGACCGGACGAAATGAACGGTCAGTCGATGGCAAGTTTAGCGCCCGAAATTCAGGCGGTGCTGGATGCCATGCCACGCGGAGCGAAACTCAGCGATGGGCAGGTCGAAATTCGCCGTCCTGGTCAACCGGCGCGAACTCTGCTGGTGCGTATATCGTCGGAATCCACTGGTGCCGAAATTCGCGGCTATGTCGTGACGTTCGATGATGTAACCGACCTTGTATCGGCGCAACGTAAAGCCGCATGGGCTGACGTCGCGCGGCGTATCGCTCATGAAATTAAAAATCCACTCACACCAATCCAATTGTCGGCGGAACGCTTGCGGCGCAAATATGCAAAAGAAATTATCACGGACCCCGAAGTATTCACGACCTGCACCGATACGATCGTCAAACATGTCGAAGATATTGGCCGCATGGTCGATGAATTCTCCGCCTTCGCGCGTATGCCGACGCCAGTGATGAAGGAACATGAGCTCCGCGAACTTTGCCGCCAGACCCAGTTCCTGCAAGGCACCAGTCGCGGTGACATCCGTTATACGCAAATTTATCCGGATCAGCCCTGTATTGCTGAATGTGACGGACGGCAGGTTGCGCAGGCGCTCACTAACCTTCTGAAGAACGCAGCCGAAGCCATTGATGCACGTACGCTTCCTGCTACTGGCAACCTCTTGCAGGGCGAGATTAAGCTTAGTCTCAGTGTAGCGAATGGCCGTATAACTCTGTCCGTTGCTGATAACGGCAAGGGATTGCCGATAGAAGACCGTCACAACCTCACAGAACCCTATGTTACAACCCGGATGAAGGGAACCGGCTTAGGGCTTGCCATTGTTAAGAAAATCATGGAAGACCATCACGGCGAATTGGTACTTGCTGACGGGCCCGGCGGCGGCGCAGTGGTCAGTTTGATCTGGCCGGCCAAGCAGCCGAAAAGCAATATTCCATCGGAAGATGTTTTGTTAGAAGGCAGCGAATCTGCTAAAGATAAAACGGTTCCGTCGATTCCCGTAAGTGCTGTAAAAACAGCCTGACAGGTATCATAAAAATAAGGATGTAATTTTACATGGCGTCATCAATCAAAGATAAAAGTCTCAGCAACGATATTCTCGTTGTCGATGATGAAACGGATATCCGCCTTTTGATCAAAGGTATCCTGAATGACGAAGGCCTGATGGTCCGCGAAGCCGGTAATTCCGATGAAACGCTTAAAGCTATTGCGCTGCGTAAACCCAATTTAGTTATTCTCGACATCTGGCTGAACAACAGTACGATGGACGGGATGGAAATCCTGAAACATATCCGGAAGGAATATCCCGACACGCCGGTGATCATGATCAGTGGTCACGGTAATATCCAGACGGCCGTAGAGGCGATTAAAATCGGTGCTTACGATTTCATAGAAAAACCATTTAAGTCCGACCGTCTTATTCTGCAGGTCCAGCATGCGCTGGATGCGGCCCGTCTTAGGCGAGAAAATCTGGAACTAAAAACCCGCGTCGGCGGTGAAAATGATCTTATCGGCAAGTCACCGGAGATTAATCAGATCCGCCAGATCATCGAACGCGTCGCGCCGACAGGTAGCCGCGTGATGATTTCAGGCCCTTCCGGTGTCGGCAAGGAAATCGTCGCTCGCGTTCTGCATAAAAATTCGCGCCGCGCCAATGGCTCGTTCGTTGCAATTAACTGCGCGACGATGCAGCCGGAACAGCTGGAGATTGAACTCTTCGGCACCGAATACGGCATCAATGGCGGTGCGCGCAAAGTCGGTGTGTTTGAACAGGCTCACGGTGGCACGCTCTATCTCGACGAAATCAGCGATATGCCGAATGAAACCCAGGGCAAAATCGTCCGCGTCTTGCAGGAACAGGTCTTCACCCGCGTCGGTGGTAATACCCGGGTTGAGGTTGATGTCCGTGTTATTGCCTCCAGCAGCAGTGACCTGCAGGCCGAAGTGCAGATTGGCCGCGTAAGGCAGGACCTCTATTATCGCCTCAGTGTCGTGCCGATCAAAATCCCGGCTCTCTGTGACCGTCGCGAAGATATTCCTTTGCTGGTTGAACATTTCCTTGCGCGCGCTTCTGAGGTTTCGGGCATTGCTGTGCGTCGTCTGGGCGATGATGCCATGGCTGCGCTACAAGCCTATGCATGGCCCGGCAATGTGCGTCAGTTGCGCAATGCGATGGAGTGGGTCGTGATCATGGCGACGGGCGAGGCGACGGATCCGATCCGCGCTGATATGCTGCCGCCGGAAATTACGTCCTCAACACCTAGCGTTCTACGTTGGGAAAAGGGCGGCGAGATTATGGGCCTGCCGCTGCGCGACGCGCGTGAGATGTTCGAACGCGAATATCTTCTGGCGCAAGTCACACGCTTTGGTGGTAATATTTCACGCACCGCCAATTTCATCGGCATGGAACGCTCGGCGCTCCATCGCAAGCTGAAATTGCTTGGCGTGCATGGCAGCAGCAACGAAAACCACGCCGTGGTTTCCGAGAAAATCAATTAAGCTGTGAGCCTGCCTTTTCCGAAAGCCGTCATCTTTGACTGGGACAATACGCTCGTAGATGGCTGGTCGGCGATTGCCGCCGCTATTAATCAGACAAGAGTGCAGTTCGGCCTGTCTGCATGGTCAATGGACGACATTAAAATCCATTGCACCCGTGCCGCCCGCGAGAGTTTTCCTGAATGGTTCGGCAGCCGCTGGAAAGAAGCTTACAATTACTATTACAGCAATGTAGGCCTTGTCCGGTCACAACGTATTGGCCCTACCAACGGTGCCGGTGAATTGCTGCAATGGCTGAAGCTGCAAAAGATACCCTTCTTTATCGTCAGTAACTTGCGCGGCGATCTTCTGCGCATCGAAGTTGAGAAAATGAAATGGCTGGATTTGTTTGCGGGTATAGCGGGTGCCCAGGATGCGCCGCGCGACAAACCGGCCAAAGATCACGCAGATTACGCCCTCGATTTGGGTGGTATGAAAGCTGATAAATCCGTTTGGTTCGTGGGTGACAGCGAGGTTGATATCCAGTGCGCCCGTAATTCAGGCTGTACGCCGGTGCTTATCGGCGAGCCGGAAATGGCCCAGATGCTGGGGGTAGAGCTGTTTTTTCCTGATTGCAAGGCTCTGCAAACGCTGCTTTATAATCGCTATCAACAATAATAACTACCGCCGCCGGAAACAGCGGGAAGGGGATAAGTAACTATGACCGACAAGCAAAACCTGCAGGATGTATTTTTAAATTATTTGCGCAGCAATAAAACGCCGACAACTGTATTTCTGATGAACGGTGTAAAGCTGCAAGGCATTGTCACATGGTTCGATGCTTTCTCCTTACTGTTACGGCGTGACGCACATTCGCAGTTGATTTATAAGCACGCTGTCTCAACAATTATGCCGAACGATCCCGTACAGGTGTTCGAAGGCCTCGAAGCCCCCACAGGGCAGGCCTAGCGCGTGACAACAGCTCATACTGATATTGACGGCATTCGTCGTGGCGACAGCGCCATTGTTATCAAGCCTATTTTAAAATCGGCACGCGACAAACGCGACTCTGATGCAATGCTGGCCGAAGCTGTCAGCCTGGCGCAGGCGATCGACCTGAATGTGATTGTATCGACGGTTGTGAATATCGCGACACCGGCGCCGGGTACTTTGCTTGGCAAGGGGCAGGTAGAAAATTTTAAGCAGCTGATTATAGATCAAGAAATTGTCGTTGCGATTGTCGATCATTTAATCTCACCGGTTCAGCAGCGTAACCTAGAAGAACAATGGAAGTGCAAGGTCATCGACCGCACCGGACTTATTCTCGAAATCTTCGGCGAACGGGCCCGCACGCGTGAAGGCCAACTGCAGGTTGAGCTGGCAGCGCTGGATTATCAAAAATCTCGCCTCGTCAAATCATGGACCCATTTGGAACGTCAGCGCGGTGGCTTCGGATTTCTTGGTGGTCCCGGTGAATCGCAATTGGAAATCGATAGACGACTTATCACCGGACGCATTTCACGGCTAAAAGAAGATCTAGCGCAGGTGCGGCGTACGCGTGGCCTGCAACGTGAAGCACGGGTAAGGGCCGAACATCCAACCGTGGCGCTGGTAGGTTATACGAACGCCGGGAAATCCAGCCTGTTTAACCGTATGACGGGTGCCGATGTTCTGGCAAAGAACATGTTGTTCGCGACGCTAGACCCAACCATGCGCGGTCTGAAATTACCGAGCGGACGGGAGATTATTCTGTCCGACACGGTTGGATTTATTTCCGACCTGCCGACGCATCTGGTGGAAGCTTTCCGCGCAACGCTGGAAGAAGTGCAGCTGGCTGATATTATTTTACATGTGCGCGATGTGTCGCACCCGGAAACACGGTCGCAGAAAGAGTCGGTGATGGATATCTTGGCCGAACTGGGTATCGGTCAGGATGATACGCGCCTGATAGAAGTCCTGAACAAGATCGACCTGCTGCCCGACGAAGAACGCGATAATTTAAAAGATTATGCGCAGCGCACAACATGGGACACCACGCATGTGCCGAGTGATCTACAGGGCATCCGACCAGAAGCGGCAGGCGGCACCATCGGCATATCGGCCCTGACCGGCGAAGGCGTATCAGACCTGCTCCAGCTGCTGGATGATCGCCTTACCGCCAAAGCCAAGATCTATGAAATTGATGTGCCGCTGACAAACGGCGCGGCTCTATCGTGGCTCTATGGGCACGGTAAAATCGTCGAAAAGCGCGATACCAAAACCAAATCCCATATCCGCATTGAACTGGCCGCCGCTGACTATGGCCGCTATCAAAGCCGGTTCGGGAAATAAAAATTAAGTAGTTGCGTCTATAGGCTACGAATGAGGCGTTGAAACCCCGCTTGATGCAACGCAGGTGCTTTTGCATAGTCGATACCTTTTCTCTGTCCGCGAGTAAAAACCCCCGCGAATATGGCGTAGAGCGCAGAAACTTCATTGCCAATATAAGGGCCGCTAGTATTTTCTTTGCTTAGATAGGGGCGAAGAGGATCGGTTGTGCGAGACATTTGAGCAATGTCTATGCGATTGACGAGATATTTACTGTAAGCAATTGCGGATAAGGCCGCATAACGTCTATGTAATATAGAGGCGATGCCGGGCGCCCTCAATATGCCGGGTTTATTTAAATCTGCAGCAATCGCATAATGAATATCACCGGAGGATTGGGGGACGGTGCTGGCAACAATTGCAGGTATTCCTACACTAGCTGCGTCGGTTGCCGCTTTTAAGGCAGATTCAGTAACACTTGACGCGCCGCGCGCTTCGATAAAAACAAGATCGTGATGAAGTTCGTTCAGAGAATCTGCTTTCGCCTGAATATCATGGGTTGTCAGGCTATTGGCGATATAGACGAAGCGGCCTTTAGTATCCATATTGCGTCCCAGTTCTATAACTTCCTTGGGCGCGTAAGGAAGGCTTAAGGCGTCATAACCACGGGCGGTGAAGGGAACACGCATTTTGACGCCGCCATCAAAAACTTCGCCGGCTTCCCCAAAGCCATAATCTTCGGTGCCGAATATGTGCACGCCACTATCGCTCTTTTTCCGGCAATCGGCGGGATGATAGATTTTACCAGCGGCAACCAGATAAGTGCCCGAAATATTGCAGTGTGACATCGATACAGCATGCAGAAAATTTGCAGCTCCGTCGCCACCTAAACGTCCCGGCGCATATTGTGATGAAACAACAAAAAGTGGAACACCGCCATCGCCAACAAAATTGTCCAATAGACACGCCGTTTCCACGGCACTGTCGGTGCCGTGAAGGGCGATAAGCGACAACATTTTAGTCCCATACTTTTGGGAAAGATTGGAAATCGCCTCGATCACATTGAATCTGTTGGCATCGGTCATGGCGCCACTATCAAGCGGAGGAATAGATTCGAAGGCAAATTTTGTATTGGGATAACGGGTTTTTAGTACGAGAAGCTGGGCTGCAAGCTCGGGATGCAACGCTGCAAAATCCTCTAAAGTATCAATGACTGTTGGTGCGTAACCGTCCGCAGTTTGTTTTGCTCCAATCGTGCCGCCTGTGTACAGGATCACAATTGTATCCTGATTGCCCGGCGACATACCGGGGCGCACCGCATCTTCGTGGAGTGATTGTGGGCTCAGTACAGTTCGGTCATCAGGATAATGACCGAAGTTTTCCGTGAAATATTTAAAAAATTCGCCGCCGAGCATAATTCCTCAGATCAGTTTAAAAAGCATTGTCCTGTTTATAAAATTCATGAGTAGGCTAGCAACGAATTGAAATAAAAAACAGCCTCATTATTACTTTCAAACTGCCCTAAAATATGGTCTATGAAAGCATTAACCAATGTTTTAACGTCTAAATTAGAAGCTTGGCCATGACCAAAATTGACATCTCTACCGTAGATAAAATCATCCGCGAAGTTGCGGTATCTGAAATCATGCCGCGTTTCCGCAAGCTGGCCGAAGGCGATGTGGAGATGAAAGGAATTAACGATCCCGTGACTGTTGCCGACAAGGAGTCTGAGCGGCATCTGACTGAACGCCTTACGGCCTATCTGCCGAATTCGGTCGTTGTGGGCGAAGAGTCTTTTGCTGCCGATCAGGCCATCATGTCGCATTTGGATAACGAGCATCCTGTCTGGATCATCGACCCTATCGACGGCACGCGCAATTTCGTCGCGGGCGTGCCCGAATTCGCGGTGATGATCGCATTGGTTGATCGCCGCAAGGCCGTGGCCTCGTGGATACATGACCCCAATTCCGGCGACACCATAATGGCGGAGCAGGGCGCAGGTGTCTGGTTGCGGGGCAAGAAGCTGAAACTGGCCGCCACTGATATTTCGCCGAACACCGTTGGGCTGGTTGGGTCACGCGTGAAGAAATTGATTTCCGATCCTTCTGTGATGCCACAATCACCCGATATGCCGAAGATCGAAATCGGTTCATGCGCCGGGTTCGATTATCCGCGTCTGTTCGTAACGCAGGACGGTCAGGCTTTGACTTTTGCTAATGCACCGACATCCCGCGCCAGCTTTCTGCTATACCGCCATACCAATGCATGGGATCACGCGCCGGGGATGTTCCTGCATCAGGAAGCGGGCGGGTATAACGCCGACTGGCAGGGCCAGCCCTATAATATGAACCTGCCGCGCGCCGGTCTGCTCTACGCCCCTGACAAAGCGGCATGGAACAAGCTATTCGCCTATTTCCAGCCTCTGATGGCCCATGCAGCACAGAAGGCTCCATGACGCGCGTAGACATCAATAGGGTTAGCAAGATCATCCAGGAGGTTGCAGAAGAACATATTCTGCCCCATTTCCGGAATTTGAAGGCTGGCGACATCGCCTATAAAATCGGCGATGACCCGGTCACTATCGCCGACAAGAATGCCGAATCAGCTCTGTCAGCCCGGCTTTTGGACCTGCTACCCGGGTCAAAAGTAGTTGGTGAGGAGGCTTTTGCATCGAATCGGTCACTTTTGGAGCTGTTTTTAGGCGAATCACCTGTCTGGATCATCGATCCGGTAGACGGAACCCGCAACTTTGTACGTGGTTCAAGTGAATTCGGAGTTATCGTTGCATTAGCAGAACAAAATCAAACTCTTGCCGGATGGATCTATGATCCAACCTCAAAAGACGTTGTAACCGTCGAAAAAGGGGCTGGTACCTGGTTTAATGGCCAGCGACTGCGTGTTTTACCGCCAGTGGAATTGCCGGAAATGCGCGGTTTTCTTGGTGACCGTTTGTTAGATTTTAAAAATAAATCGAGTGTAATCAATAAGATTGAACCCGTTTTTGAAGTGATGCGGGCCGGGTCGCACGAATATCCCCGGCTTTTGCTGAATCAGCCGCATTTTGGCAAAGAAGCGCCGCAAATCCATTTCCGCGCCAGTTATATGTATGCGACACCGTGGGATGAAGCGGCAGGCGTATTGATGCATCAGGAAGCGGGCGGTTATTCGGCATACTGGAATGGCGAGGCCTACAGGCCGTCACTTATGGACCGTGGTATCGCCTTGGCCCCGAATAAAGACAGTTGGTTCGAGCTGCGCAACTGGGTGCAGAGTTTTTGTGAATTACCAACGGAAAGTGCTGCATGAGCAAACCGACTATTTTTATCGACGGCGAAGCGGGAACCACGGGCCTCGAAATCCGCAAGCGGCTGGAAGGCCGCTCAGATATCGAGATCGTCAGCATCGATCCCGCCAAGCGCAAGGATGTTACTGAGCGCAAACGCCTGTTGAATGAATGCACGTTGTCAATTTTGTGCCTCCCGGATGACGCCGCTCGTGAAGCCGTTGCTCTGGTCGATAATCCTAAGGCTCGCATTATCGATGCCAGTACGGCATTTCGCGTCGCGCCTGACTGGACTTATGGCTTTCCGGAATTGACACGCGATCAGGAAAATAAAATCCGTAACGCCAAACGGGTCAGTAATCCAGGCTGTTATCCAACGGGCGCCGTGGCGCTTTTGCGCCCGCTGGTCGATGCTGGGATTTTACCGTGTGATCATCCCGTTACCGTTAATGCAATCTCCGGCTACTCAGGTGGTGGCAAGGAATTAATCGCTCTTTGCGAGGCTGAACGCACCAATCCGCAGGGCAATATTCGCGGCGGCGCTTTTGCCCTCTACGGCCTCGATCAGAAGCATAAGCATCTGCCGGAAATGAAGCTGCATGCTGGCTTGAGCGTGGAGCCGATTTTTCTGCCTTCCTATAGTAATGCTTTTTACCGCGGCATGCTGGTACACATCGCCTTTAAGACAAATAGTTTGTTGTCTGGGATGGGCAAAAAACGCCATGGCCAAGAAATTTACGACGCGATCGTAGCCCGATATGCCGGACAAAAATATGTAAAGGTTGAGGCGTTGCAAACCGAGGTTGAGAAAACCTATGTGCTTTCACCTGAAGCGCAGAATGAAACTAATAATCTTCAGCTGCGCATATTCTGGAATGCGGCAAAGGAAACGGTTATTTTAACCGCTTGCCTTGATAATCTGGGTAAGGGCGCATCGGGTGCTGCGGTACAGAATTTGGAAATCATGCTCGGTCTTTCCTAACCCCTCCCTTGTTTAAAGGCGTTTTCCAGCGCGCGTTTCAGGCGGCGGCGGAAGCCGTTGCGATCACCAAATACTTCCAGATCAATCTCCAGCATATTCGCCAGATCATCGATCGTCACCGGTAGTTGCCGGTGATGTAACCGAATTTGTCGGATTTTGCGGGTATTACGTTCAGATGTCTGGGAAAGCATAACCACTCACGAACAAGACTGAGTAAACGGTCATACTATGGGATTAATCCCATATCAACTTTTTATGAAGAAATATTATGGCTTTTTTATACGGGGTCGGGGCAGCTATTGCGCCTTCTCCTGCAAGAGGCGCCGGGCGATCAGAAACTCATGGGCCGTCATGTCGTCTAAATCAGTAATGCCCGTTTTTTCTATAACTTCGCGGCGCAATATATCCTCACCAATTCCTTTGACCCGGGCGGTATAAAAAATCAGCGCATTAAGCTCGGTTTTTTCATAGTGATTGAGGGGGCGGTGGTTTTCGGCTGACCATTCGGTGACGGCGCTACTTGCCACTGCGGTCAGAACGGTAACCAGACATAGAATTTTAAATGAGATGGTGACTTTAGGCGGTGGGGCTGGCTGTTCAAACACCATGTCGGAGCGCAACATTTCACGCGCAAGGTTAATAATTTTTTCGCCGCGATCGTTCATAGGGCAATCCATGAATTGCAATATAAAGTTGTCAAAAAATCATTCGTTGTATGCATTAGTTGTATCACAAAAACATGAAACTAAAAAAGGTAATAACCAAAATGGGTAGCTGGATTATGGTTAAGAATACGGGCGAAATATTAACCTTGCTCAGCGACGTGCGCGTTTTTGCTTCAGTAATTCGTAATTCAGCAAATCATGTACTTGCGAACGAACAAAGCCGCTCGATGTTTTTCGTTCCTCGCTTTCCTGAATACGGCGGTAAATGGCAGCAGTCATGGCGGCAAAATCGCGCGGCGACAATTTGCGATTGAGTTCTTCTGTCGTTTCCTGAAGACGGGCGATAATTTCTGTCAGCAGTTCCAGATCGCCACCCGACATAGTGTTGCTGGTTTCTTCCTCGCCAGCGTTTTTTGGGTCGCTCATGAGCAGAGCTGGTGTTGTGTTAAGTGCTTCAGCAAGCGCCAAGGTCGTATCGTAACGGGGGAAGCGCGAGCGTCCTTCCAGCATGTCACGCACAGCGGTGGCGTTAAGGCCTGCTTTCAATGACAGACTGCGCGGATTAAAACCTTGCGCGTCCATCATGCGACGCAAATTGTTTACCCAATGCGGTAATGCAGGAGTTTTAGATTTCACCATACCTATTTGTAGTTTGGAGCGCTATCGCGAGTCAATGGGAAAAATAACACATGACATGTGATTTATCACATTATGGTTAACAAGGCGCCGTATCAACAACACGGTTAAAATACCGACGGCGGCGCCCGCAAAGATATCGGACAGATAATGGGCATTAACCATAACGCGACTGACGGCAATAATTGCTGCACCAACAAACCACAGCACCTGATGTCTCGGCCGGAAGAAAGTCAGGATAGTGGCGATCGTAAAAGCCGTGGTCGCGTGCCCTGACGGCATCGAATTCCATGCAGCATGAAAAGTGAAGGGGTGAAAGCCATAAATACCTTCCCGTACAAAGGTCACTGGTCGCGCGCGTCCTAAAATCGGTTTGATAATATCGGCAACAATTCCGGAAACGGCGACGCAGGCGAAAAAGAAGGAGAGCACCTTTCCGACGTGGCCCATTTTGATGCGCAGTTCTTTTTGAATGGAAGGCATCCGTACCGCGCAGGCGCATAGCAGAATGCTTATTCCCGATATAATCAAATAATATTTGGATTTGCCAATATCAGTATAGGCGCGGAATATATCAATATAATCGGGATGTTGCTGATCCACATTTCGGAGAAATTCCGACAAAGGCAGATCAACAAAATTAATCAGAACGATTTCAAGGGTCAGAAAGCACAAGACCAGAAGTAGTGGATAGTTGCGCGTCATGGCTGCATAGGTTTGTGGGGCAATAAGTAAACCGTCAGCTCACTGGATTTGCCATGGCCACTATTCAACCCTTCTATTTTACCCATCGGTACGGGATGTGCTTCGGCTATAGAGAAAGCGCTAAGGAAAGTTGGTTTTCGCTCAGCGTCAATGAGTGCAACCGCGCAGGGATTTTGTTTTAACTCATCCGCTGCCGTTGCGCCGTCCACAGTTATCACCGTATCAGTGCCAGCCAAAAAGATCAGACTGGGCTCATTATAAGCCGCAGAGACAATATGCAGATCGTCGCAGGGGCTAAGTTTTTCGGCCATTTGCACGGCCTGACGGGAAATCCATAAGTGATCGAGATTGGGGAGCGTAATGCCGATTGTGCATGTTATGAAAATCAGGCTACCCAACGTCATAACCACAACACTGCTGGTCTTGCGTTGGAATAACAGGAACAGGCACGCGCCTTGCGTCAGAATAAGAATGGCGCCAGCAATAATTTGCGGAATATTCCAAACTTGCTCGGTCAGTAAGGGCAACAGGATAAAACCTAAAGTGCCCGCAGTGCCCAGCATAGTCCACAAACCTATTACAAGTGCCACCCACCAGCGGCGGTCTTTTTCGGCCAGAACGGGATATCCGTCCAACAACGCCTTGGCTGATAGCAGGGCGATAGCTGGGTAAAGCGGCATTGTGTAATGCGGCAATTTCGTCAAAGACAGTTCGAAGATGATCCATGTTGGAACAATCCAGCCGAGGCAGAACTGCACCGCCGGTTTTTTATAATTCTTGAGTGTATCTGGAATGGCTAGCAGAGCAAAAAGAGAGAAAGGAAAAAATACTGCCAGAAAAGCCAGCAGGTGAAGTCCCGGCAACAGAATGCCGCGATTTTGACCGTGCCAAATTTTCGCGAGCATATCTTGTCCGGCAGATTGCTCGATAAAAGCGCCTTGGCTTTGCAGGGCAATGGCAATGAACCACGGCATTACTAAAATCAGCAGATAAGGAATGCCAACCAGTGGCATGAGTGACTTAAACCATTTGATGTTTTTATGACTTAATCGTAACCACGCCAAAGTCGAAAATAGCACAAGTAGTATGATGGGGCCTTTAAGCAGAATACCTACGGCAAGCGCAGTCCAGAAAGCAGCTGCAACCGTCCACTTCATATCTTTGTTCAGATAGGCCCGTGCCAATGCATATTGCATAACCATAATGCTGCCGAGCAGGGCTGCGTCTGTTTTTGCCAACCGAGCTTCGACATTTAGAACAGCGCAGCCCGCCATCATCATGGCCGCCAGCAATCCAGCCATCGGGCCGAACAAAAGACTGCCCAAAGCGGCGGTCATAACGACAGCAACAGTTGCGCCCACAAATGACGGAATGCGATATGCCCAGATTTCGTTCAAATGCTGCGAATTAAAAAGCTGAACGCTTGCGGATTGCAACCAGTAGATGCCGATGGGTTTCTTGTAGCGCGGTTTGTCCTTCAGTCGAATATCGACGTAATTGCCGGTCTCGATCATCTGCTTGCTGGCTTGTGCAAAGGATGACTCATCGCGGTCGGTCGGCGGCAGCGTGGCAAAGCCAGGAATAAAAAAGGCGATGCAGAGTAAAATAAGAAAGACATAGGCTGACGGTGTCAACCGCTTGCCATCACGAGATGCAAAACTGGCGGGCGATAGCAGAGGAATTTTAGATGCCTTGGTTGACACGGCGATGGTTCCGTATGAAGTAGATGTTGCGCAAATAGATAAAGACACCGGGGAGCTGGCCGAGGATAAAGACCAGATCTTTTTTATGGATAGCATAAGTCAGAACAATCAGGCCACCGCATAGGCTGAAATACCAGAACATTTCCGGCACGACGCTTTTTTTCTCGCGCTCGCTGGCAATCCATTGCACGAAAAAACGCATGAAAAACATGCCTTGGCCGATAAGGCCGATCATGGCCCACAGGGTCAATTGGCTCATAAACCAGTCAGCAAAATTCAGTAGTACGGGCGGCATGTTATGTTATATCCTATCAGACAGGTTCCGGGTCAGATAATGCTGTTTGTTATAACGGCTCGGGCGGGTGATGGCGAGAGGGTAGCATGCGGCAAAGTTTGATGGGTATGGGCATAATGGCGCGATTATCTTTTGCGGCCGGTATCGTTGCATGCCTATTGATTCTGACTCTATGGGCGCTGCAATGACCATTACGCTAAGTAACCTTTCTGTCGGTTATGACCGTCATCCCGCAGTGCATCACATTAGTGGCGTTTTTGCGGCAGGTTCTCTGACCGCAATCGTGGGGCCGAACGGCGGTGGCAAGAGTACGTTATTAAAAGCCCTGATCGGCTTTCTGCGACCTATGTCCGGCCATATTGATTTTGGTGGCATCACCCCACAACAGATAGCCTATCTGCCGCAACAGAGTGAAGTTGACCGCAGTTTTCCTCTCAGTGTGTTGGATGTTGTCCTGCTTGGGTTCTGGCCAAAGATCGGCGCTTTTTCTGCCGTGTCATCAGAACAACGCGGCGCAGCGCAGGAGGCATTAGAAAAAACCGGCATGGGCGCATTTGCCGAACGACCAATCGAGGCTCTCTCAACCGGGCAATGGCAGCGGGTCCTGTTTGCGCGGTTACTGGTGCAAAAAGCGCGTGTATTATTGTTGGATGAACCTTTCGCCGCCATCGATAATCGCACGACGCATGACTTGATGCATGTTTTGCAACATATGCAGGAAGAAGGCTGCACCATTATCGCCGTCATGCATGATCTGCCTTTGGTGCGTGAACATTTCCCGCAGTCGCTTATGTTGGCGCGCGAATTGATAGGGTGGGGTTCAACTGCAGAAGTGCTTTGTGATGAAAATCTGGCTCGTGCAACGCAACTCGCCGGAAACTGGGTTGAACATGCTGCTGAATGTAAGAAGGTCGCCTGATGCTCTGCCCTTTCCTCACTGACCCAGCCTTGAAGCGCGCCTTAGTTAGTGCTGTTTTAGTATCCTGCAGCGGTGCGCCGCTTGGCGTGATGCTGGTGCTGCGCCGTATGAGCCTGATGGGCGATGTCATAGCGCATGCGATTTTACCGGGAACGGCGGCAGGATTTATTCTGGCGGGGCTTTCCATCCCTGCGATGAGTCTTGGTGGTCTGATAGCTGGGCTGATTGTTGCTCTCATCGCTGGTCTTGCCACGCGGTTTACGGCCATTCGGGAAGATGCCAGCCTTGCAACTTTCTATTTGCTTGCCGTCGCAGCTGGCATTCTGATGTTATCGCTACACGGTACGGCACAGGATCTGGAAGACATTCTCTTTGGAGATGCGCAATCTGTCGACAACCAGATGCTGGTTTACATGGCGGGCGTGACCTCTTTTACGTTGCTGGCGTTGGCAGTGATCTACCGACCTTTGGTTGTGGAATCATTCGATCCGCATTTTATGCGGGCAGTTCGTGGCAAGGGTGGCCTCTATCACGTTATCTTTATGCTACTCGTCGTGCTGAATATGGTTGAGGGCTATCGAACGCTCGGCACACTTATGGCATCGGGCTTGTTGCTGATACCTGCAGTCGCGGCGCAGTTCTGGAGCCGCAAGTTGTCAGGCCTCATTTCAATTTCGGTTTTGATCGCGATTATATCGTCTGTCGCCGGCATCATATTAGCCGAAACCTATAAAGTGCCGTCAGGCCCAGCGATTGTTCTGTTTATTGGCGCGATTTATATGGGCTCAGGGCTGTTGGGGCGCCATGGCAGTGTCCGGGCACGGTATTTCCCGTTCCGGCATTTCGAGGCTTAGGAATTATATTTTACGATTTTTGCGCGTTATGAGGTATTCGCTACCTTTTACGAACAAACTAATTATGCCAAAAAAGATAAGCGCTTTCATGCCCAATACTAACCAATGGTATTTACTGGTAATACCAGCCATTAGGCAAAGAGCAGCAAGCGTCAGAACAATAGAGTTCAGAATTCCGTATATAGTTTGAAAATTTTTGCTTGATGTACTGACGCGCATTAATTCCCGACAAAACCGGCGCGGCGAAGAGCTTCGAGACGATCAGGCTGTTCCACCAGTTCCGACGGGATCATGCCACCTGCGGTCGCGCTCGCCAGTTCATTGGCAACGCGGTTCAGCAACGGGGTAGCATCATTGGGGTTGATCAATGCGTCACGCACCAAACCACAAAGCGCCAGATATGCTACAGGTGAAAGTTCTACCAACACGACTCGATTCCTTTTTTCTCGTTCAATTTCTTTTTGTTTAATCTCAATTTCCTAAAGCCACCTTAACCGCAAAACATGAAAGCAAAAAAACAAATCAGCAGAAATTTCCCTGAAAAATCATGAAAGTAATTCAACCTACACGTCAGGGGTAAGTACTAGCCTTTATTGGATAACAAGAATTTTTAACCATAGGAAATTTCCCACAACCTTTGCGTGTGAAGGGCCAAAATTTTATGGTTAAAGAAAACTATACGGGTCGATATCAACCAAAATGCGCAAATTTCTTGGCGTTTTGACTAATGCCAGCCATTGCCGCACGCATAGCGACAGGTTGATATTCCGTGGTGCCTGTATCAAAAGCCGGTGGCGATAGCGCCCACGCAGCATAGCAAAAGGGGCAGGGGCTGGGCCCAAAACGCGTAGTTTTTGATCCTGCGGGGCTGCGGCAGCTAGTTGATCCGCTAGCGCAATGACCTGCCGAGCATCGGCGCCTGACACCGTAATGCTGGCGAGTCGCCATGCTGGGGGCAGGTGATAGGCTTCGCGTTCGTGCAGTTCTGCAGCCATAAAGGCATCGCGGTCACCTTTCAGCAAAGCCTTCATAACGGGGTGATCCGGCGCTGTTGTTTGGAGTAAAACACGCCCAGCGTCTTCGGCTCGGCCGCTACGTCCTGCAACCTGTTGCAGCAACTGAAAAGTACGCTCAGCCGCGCGGGGATCGCCGCCTGCAAGGCCGAGATCGGCATCCACCACACCTACTAAAGTAAGTCGCGGGAAGTGATAGCCTTTGGCCATAATCTGCGTGCCGATCAGAAGGTCGAGTTCCTGATTAGCCATCTGGTTGACCAGATCCTGCGCCGCCTTGGGACCATCCAGCGTATCGCTCGCCATAATCGCAAAACGCGCATTAGGCAGGCGGGTTTTAATTTCTTCCGCGACACGTTCCACACCAGGACCACAGGCGGCAAAGCGGCCTTCGGCGCTACAAGTCGGGCATTTATCGGGCAGCTTCATCGAATAATCGCAATGATGGCATTGCAGCCGGTGCGAGCTTTTATGCTCGATCATCCAGCTGGTGCAATTGGGGCATTGCAGCCGGTGACCGCAGGCGCGGCATAAAGTCAGCGGCGCATAACCGCGGCGATTGAGAAACAGCATAGCCTGCTGCTTGTCAGCAATTGTTTTTTGTAAAGCTTCAAACAGAGGCGGGCTGATGAAGTTCTGCGCCGTCATTTTGTATTTGCGTAGATCGACCAACTCAATCTTCGGCATCGAGGCTTTACCAAAGCGCTCATGCAGCACAACATGGTCGTATTTTTTGTGCTGAACATTAAACATGGTTTCCAGCGACGGTGTCGCGCTGGACAGGATAACAGGAATTTGGCCCAGATGCGCGCGCACCACGGCCATATCGCGGCCGTGATAGATCACGCCTTCTTCCTGTTTATAAGCCGCCTCATGCTCTTCATCGACAACAATCAGGCCGAGGTCGGGATAGGCCAAAAACAAGGCCGAACGTGCACCAACAATAAACTTGGCCTCGCCGCGCATAATGGCATGCCAATTGATGCGCCGCTGCTTTTCACCAAGTTCAGAATGCCACTGCGTCGGCTGCACGCCAAAACGCGCAGCAAAGCGGTCAATCAGCGCCGCCGTCATCGCGATTTCAGGCAGTAGGACTAAAGCCTGTTTGCCCTGGCGCAGGCATTCGGCAATCGCCTCGCAGAAAACCTCAGTTTTACCCGAGCCTGTTACGCCGTCGAGCAGGGTGACAGAGAAAGTAAGTGGTCGGTGGTCCGTGGTCAGAGAAGCACTGTTTTTTTCTCTGACCACCGACCTCTGACCACCACATTTTTCGATTAAAATGTCTGCCGCTTTTCTCTGGTCTTCACTCAGTTTAGGTTGGTGAAAATCAGGCTTTGGCTGCGGTAAAGAAAAAACGTCATTCTTCTTGGGCTTCAACAACTTCATGCTGCCAAATGTCATTTTGAGGACAGCACCGGGCGGTGTAACTGTATAATTAGCCACCCAATCAACAAAGGCGCGGCTGGCATCGGGTAAGGCTGGCAAATCGACAGGCGCGGTGATGGATTTAAGCTTGGCTGTGGGCACACCCCCCGATCCAACACCCCATACCACGCCAATCATTTGCCTGGGGCCAAACGGCACGCTGACAATTGTCCCGGATTCCAAAGTGTTACCCGGTATAGGCAGGTAGTCATACGCATCCGCCAATGGCAGAGGCAATAACACGCGCACTGTGGGCGGAACGATGGGCGGAGGGGTAGCGGGACCTGAAGTCATGCGCTAGAGTAGCCCGGAAAACTCGATTCACGCTACACAGGAGATATACAAGTGAAATTCTTTGTCGATACTGCCGATTTGAACGAGATTAAAGATCTGGCCGCTACCGGCCTGTTGGACGGGGTAACCACGAACCCATCGCTGGTCGCAAAATCTGGCCACAGCAACTTTATCGACCTGATCAAGGATATTTGCGCGATTGTCAGCGGCCCGGTCAGTGCTGAAGTTGCTGCTACCGATTTCGATACAATGATGGCTGAAGGGCTTTATTTGTCGAAGATTGCGAAGAATATTGCCGTTAAAGTGCCGCTGACCCCCGCAGGCCTGAAAGTTTGTAAGGTTCTATCTGATCAGGGAACGCAAGTGAATGTGACGCTATGCTTCTCGGCAGCACAGGCTATTCTGGCAGCCAAAGCAGGTGCGACATTCGTATCACCCTTTGTTGGTCGTCTGGATGATATTGGTGAAAGCGGTATGCAGCTGATCGCCGATATCTGTGAAATCTACCGCGCCTATCCGAACTTTAAGACTGAGGTTCTTGTGGCCTCGGTTCGTAGCCCTATGCATGTCGTCGAAGCGGCGCAGTTGGGCGCTCATGTTGCGACCATTCCACCCAATGTTATTCGTCAGTTGTTCACGCATCCTTTGACGGATAAAGGTTTGGCGCAGTTCGTGACTGATTGGGCCAAGACCGGGCAGAAAATTCTTCCGGATGGCGTTCAGCCGCTGAAGACCCGTGCCTGATAATAGTCAGCTTGCTTGGGCCGACGATGTTATTGATGCCGTAGTCAAATGGCAAAGCTGGTTGCGTTACGAAAAACGTGCGTCAGATAATACTGTCGAGTCTTATCAGTTCGATCTCCATAATCTCTTTGATTTTCTTAATCAGCATCGCGGTAGGCAGATCAATCTGGGTATGCTCTCGGCGCTGACACTTAGCGATTTTCGCAGTTGGCTGGCGAACAATGCCGCCGAAAACCGGCAGGCCTCCAGCCGCGCGCGGGCTGTTGCAGGGGTGCGCAACTTTTTCCGCTGGCTGGATAAATCGGGACAGTTGCATAACAATGCTATCGATTTGTTGAAGCTGCCTAAAACCGGCAAACGCCTGCCGCGCCCCGTCACGGAAATTCAGGCGCAGGATATTGTTGCTCTCTCCAAAAATGTGCCGAATGAGAGTTGGGTCGGTCTGCGCGACGAAGCGTTGTTCACATTACTTTACGGTGCGGGTTTGCGTATCAGTGAGGCGCTGAACCTGACGCGCGCCGATCTTGCTCAGGGTGAGCGCATTACGGTGACAGGTAAGGGCAATAAGCAGCGTAATGTGCCGCTGTTGCCAGTCGTACGCGAAGCTTTGGAGAAATATTTTGCAGCTTGCCCCTTCGCCAAAGACAATGAGGATGTGGTTTTCGTGGGTGTGCGCGGTGAGAAATTAAACCCTGCGGTAGCGCAGCGACATCTGCGGCAGCTTCGTCGTCAGCTGAATTTGCCAGATAATGTTACGCCTCATGCTTTGCGCCACAGCTTTGCAACGCATTTGCTGGCATCGGGTGCCGATTTGCGCAGTTTGCAGGAATTGCTCGGCCATAGCTCACTCTCGACCACGCAACTCTATACGCAGGTCGATGCGCAGCAACTTCAAAAAGCCTATAAAGCCGCACACCCACGGGCGAAGTAACTCCTATATTAAGCTGCTGATCCCATATCGATCACAAATCGATATTTCACATCGCTTTTAAGCATGCGCTCATAAGCTTTATTGATTTTCTGGGGCGGGATCACCTCGATATCGGCGGTAATATTGTGTTCAGCGCAGAAATCAAGCATTTCCTGCGTTTCCTTGACTCCGCCAATAAGCGAACCGGCCAGCGAACGGCGACGGAAAATCAGATTGCCAACGCTGGGCGAAGGATGCGGCGAAGCCGGGACGCCGACCACGCACATAGTGCCATCGCGTTTCAAAAGCTCCAGATAGGCATCCAGATTATGCGGCGCGGCAACGGTGTTAAGTATAAAGTCAAAGCTGCCGAGATGCTTTTTCATTTCATCCGGGTTTTTGGAAACCACAACTTCATCGGCACCCAGTTTTTTAGCATCGGCTGTTTTGCCGGGCGATGTTGTGAACATAACAACATGTGCGCCCATGGCATGCGCGATTTTAACGCCCATATGACCGAGGCCGCCGAGACCAACAATGCCGACCTTGCTACCCTTACCGATTTTCCAATGGCGCAGCGGCGAATAAGTTGTGATGCCTGCGCATAAAAGCGGCGCAACACCAGCGAGGTCCAAATTCTTCGGTACTTTCAGGACGAAATCCTGATCAACGACAATGATGTTGGAATAGCCGCCGTATGTCATGCCGCCTGAAATTGGATCGGCGCTGTTATAGGTAAAGATAGTACCGCCGGTGTCACAATATTGTTCCAGCCCTTCTTTGCAGCTGGGGCAGGTACGGCAGCTATCGACCATACAGCCGACGCCTACGACATCGCCTTCCTTGAATTTTTTGACATCTTTGCCGACTTCGGCAACCCGCCCGACAATTTCGTGCCCAGGAATGCAGGGGTAAACGGTGGAGCCGCCCCATTCGTTGCGAGCCGTATGCAAGTCTGAATGGCAAATGCCGCAGAACAGGATATCAATCTGGACATCTTTGGGGCCGGGATCGCGGCGCTGAAAATCCATTGGCGCTATGGGTGAGGTAGCGGACTGCGCTGCGTAACCAAGGGCTTTCAGCATGAGTTTTTCTCTTTCTGGCGTCATACCCGCGAAGACGGGTATCTGTTTAATAATCAGAAGCTGGATGCCCGCTTACGCGGGCATACGCATCTTGTTATTAGATATGTATCTGTCGCCCATCAACAGCAAGCGCCGCTTCCTTCACAACTTCGTTGAGCGTTGGGTGAGCATGGCTGGTACGGGCAATGTCTTCAGAGCTTGCGCTGAATTCAATTGCCAGCGCCAATTCAGCAATCATCGTACCTGCGTCAGGCCCAATGATATGCGCACCGAGTACGCGATCTGTTTTCGCGTCGGCCAAAATTTTGGCAAAACCTTCGGTGTCGGCCATCGCGCGTGCGCGACCATTGGCGGAGAAAGGGAATTTGCCGACTTTATATGCTATACCAGCCTTCTTCAGTTCTTCTTCGGTTTTGCCGACGGAGGCAATTTCGGGCCACGTGTAGACTACGCCAGGAATAGCATCATAGTTAATGTGGCCTGATTGTCCCGCCATCATTTCTACGGCAACAACGCCTTCTTCTTCGGCTTTATGCGCCAGCATTGCGCCGGCGATCACATCGCCGATGGCGTAGATACCTTTGACGTTGGTCTGGAAATGGTGATCAACGGCAACGCGCTTGCGTTCGTCCAGTTTAACACCAATTTTCTCAAGCCCCAGCCCTTCGCTATAAGGGCGGCGGCCAATTGCCAGCAACACAACATCAGCCTGCATTTTTTCAGGCGATCCGCCAGCTGCGGCTTCTAATGTCAGATTGACTTTTTCACCTTCGACTTTAGCGGAAGTCACCTTGGTACTCAGTTTAAACTGCATACCTTGCTTGCCGAGGATTTTTTGCGCGGTCTTCGACAGTTCGCCGTCCATCGTAGGCAGAATGCGGTCCAGGAATTCCACGACAGTGACTTCGGTGCCGAGGCGTTGCCAGACGGAGCCGAGTTCAAGACCGATCACGCCGCCGCCAATAACGACCATGCTCTTTGGCACAGGCGACAAAGACAAAGCGCCGGTCGATGTGACAATGCGCTTTTCATCAACTGTAATGCCGGGAAGCGGCATGCTCTCTGAACCGGTTGCGATCAGGATATTTTTCGTTGCGTAAGTTTGTGTGCCGGATGCGCCTTCGACTTTGACCTGACCAATAGCGGCGATGGAGCCTTTGCCCTTGATCCAGTCAATTTTGTTCTTCTTGAACAGATACTCAATGCCAGCGGTGTTGTCTTTCACCACTTTATTTTTGTGAGCCATCATCGTCGGCAGGTCAAAGCTGACATCGCCGGTTTTAATGCCGTGAACGGCAAAATGCTGGCGCGCTTCGGTGTATTTTTCCGAACTGGTCAACAGAGCTTTAGACGGAATGCAGCCGACATTGAGACAAGTACCGCCCAGTGTCGGGCTCATCTCGACGCAGGCCGTTTTCATGCCCAATTGCGCTGCACGGATAGCGGCGACATAGCCGCCCGGGCCGGAACCAATAACAATCAGGTCGTAGGATGTTGTTGACATAAGATGCCTTCAGAAAAATGCAAAAAGCGTAAGAATCAAACGCCGAGTAGCAACCGTTCCGGATTTTCGATGCATTCCTTGACGCGAACGAGAAATGTTACGGCTTCACGTCCATCAATGATGCGGTGATCGTAGCTGAGCGCAAGGTACATCATCGGACGCGCTTCGACTTTACCGTTCACGACAACCGCGCGTTCCTTGATCGCATGCATGCCGAGAATGCCGGATTGCGGCGGGTTCAGAATTGGCGTCGACATGAGGGAGCCGTAAGTACCGCCATTAGTAATGGTGAAGGTGCCGCCGGTGAGGTCCGCCATTGCCAGTTTGCCATCGCGCGCACGCTTGCCAAGATCGCCGATAGTTTTTTCAACTTCGGCGAAGTTTAGTTTATCGGCATCGCGCACAACTGGTACGACGAGCCCTTGTGGTGTGCCGACTGCAACGCCGATATCATAGTAATTCTTGTAAACGAGGTCTTCGCCTTCAATCTCGGCATTTACGCTTGGGATTTCCTTCAGCGCCTGGATAACCGCTTTGACGAAGAAAGACATGAAGCCTAGCTTTGTGCCGTATTTTTTCTCAAAATTATCTTTATGCAAAGTGCGCAAAGCCATAACATTGGTCATATCCACTTCATTGAAAGTGGTCAGCATAGCTGCCGTATTTTGTGCCTCTTTCAGGCGTTCGGCGATGCGTTGGCGCAGACGGGTCATGCGCACGCGTTCTTCTTCATTTGCGCGGCTGCGGGGGCCCGTTGGCTGAGGCGCTTTAGCAGCGGGTGCCGGCTTTGCTGCAGGCGCTGCGTAATTAACGACATCTTCCTTGGTCACGCGGCCGCCTTTGCCAGTGCCGGAAATTTCGTAAGGGTTTAGGCCACGATCTTCCGCTTGCTTGCGGGCAGCGGGCATAACTGCTGCGCCGGTCTGGGTTTGTTGTGCTGGCGCAACAGATGTATTGGCCGTTACAGGAGGTTGTGTTTGCGGTGGCGCGGAAGTTGTTGCGCTAGCTGACGGCGAGGCTACGGCTGCGCCACCTTCTGAAATCAGGCCCAGAACAGCACCTACGCCGACATTCCCGCCCTGCGGCACTTTAATTTCGCTGATCACGCCTGCGCTGGTAGCGTTAACTTCGAGAGTAACCTTATCAGTTTCAAGCTCAACCAGAGGTTCATCCATACGTACCGCATCCCCGACTTTTTTCAGCCATTTGGCGACAGTTGCTTCGGAAACGGATTCGCCCATTGGGGGCACTACGATTTGCGTGGTCATAGTAAACTCAATTGATGGTTGGGAAGGAATGCTTTCTAAAGCTTAATAGCGTGAATTGGCGAAAAGTTAAAGCCTAGAAAGTGGCCTGAGAAGGGCATTTGCCGAAAGATTTTGCCTAGTGTGGCACTGCAGTGATGATGGCGCCGGTTGTAGGCTCAATGCCTAGATCAACTGGTATATTGGCGGGGCTGACTGCTGTTGCATGTAAAGGCACGCCTTTGGTGGGGGCATCGGCAATAGTAATCTGCGTATATCCTTGTTGCGACAGGTTGTTGATAATTTCGCCTGCTGTTAGCGGTTTGCGAATACTGCTCATCTCATTCGCGCCTGCGCCGAGCGCCCCCAATGCTGAATCCAGCATCATTTGGGCGAATGCGGGCTGAGGAGCAGCCAGCAGTTCGATTAAAATAAGAATATTCAAAAATCGGATCAGCATTAATCCACCAGCAAAGCATCAATGCCAGTGCCAAAGGCAAGGGCTAGTTTTCTAAGGACGCTCACGCTTGCCGTACGTTTCCCAAGCTCTATCTGACTGATATATGAGCCGGTCAGGCCTGTCTTCTTGCCGAGTTCCACAAGCTTTAGGCCGCGGTGTAAACGCCAGGCACGAATGCGGCTATAGCCTTTATCGAGCACCATATCTACGACTTCAGAGGGAATCATGGATGTTGTTCCGTGACGAGCAGATTCAAGAATATCATTGACTAGATGGGCATCGGACGGTTGGCGCCGTTTGAGCAATTGCTCGTATTGGGCGCGGGGCACCAGCACGTAATCGCCTTTAATAATTTGAACTCCTTCATGCATTTGTCGTTCCTCTATTCATAAATATCCCGACGATGGCCAACTTTAATAATGAATAAAACTTTGGCATCTGCCGTAAAAATAACTCTATAGTCGCCAACATGCAGCCGTAAACCTTTGCTTCCTTTTAAAGCCTTTACTTGATTGGCGAGGCCGACTGGATCATCTGCGTACTGCCTGATTTTTTCTCGAATTCGCATGGCCCACATACGATCTAGCTTCTCTAGTTGCTTCAAAGCCAGAGGTGTATAGGTAATTAAACGCATGAACTATTGTAAGCTAATAGCTTAATTTTGTCAATAAATTAAGCTATTAGCTTTATCGCCTTAATTCAAAGCTTTATCAATGAGCTCAGCCTGTTCTTTGTTGTGGCGCTTCAGGGAACCGGTTGCCGTTGCGGCGCTTGGCAAACGGCCGACATAAGTGGGGCGCTGTGTCCTGTGGCTAACGCTGACGAGGGCCGCTTCGATACGACGATCAACAAAGTTCCAGCCGCCCATATTCTGGGGTTCTTCCTGACACCAGATGACATCTGCCTTGGCGTAGCGCCCCAGTTCCAGAGCCAGCAATTTATCCGGGAAGGGATAGAATTGTTCCAGACGAATAAGGACGACATCCGTGATTTTGCGTTCTTCGCGGGCCGCCAGCAAATCATAGTAAACCTTGCCGCTGCAGATAACGACGCGGCGGATTTTTTTGTCATCGACAAGATTGGTCGCCGTTTCCGGAATAATCCGCTTGAAGGATGTGTTTGCAGCCATATCCGCAAGCTTGGAGACGCAGAGCTTATGACGCAACAGTGACTTCGGCGTCATAAGGATCAATGGCTTACGGAAATTACGCCGTACCTGACGTCGCAGAATATGGAAGTAATTCGCAGGCGTTGTGCAATTGGCGACCTGCATATTGTCTTCGGCACACATAATCAGGAAGCGTTCCAGACGCGCTGAGGAATGCTCTGGCCCCTGACCTTCATAGCCGTGTGGCAGCAACAGCGTAAAGCCCGACATGCGCAGCCACTTTGACTCTGCTGACGAGATAAATTGATCGAAGAACACCTGCGCAGTATTGGCAAAATCGCCGAACTGGCCTTCCCAGCAGACTAAAGCCTTGGGCTCTGCCAGCGAGAAACCATAGTCAAAGCCCATAACGGCGGCTTCGGACAGGGGGCTATCATGCACTTCGTAGCTCGCGAGCTTGGAGCTTAGTGTATTCAGTGGAATATAACGGCTTTCATCCTGTTGATCGTACAATACAGAATGGCGTTGCGAGAATGTGCCGCGACCACAATCCTGACCCGATAAGCGAACATGGGTGCCCTCGGTAAGAAGCGAGCCGAATGCCAAAGCTTCAGCGGTGGCCCAATCAATACCTTCGCCAGACGTCATCATCTCGCGCTTGGCTTCAAGTTGCTTTGCGATCTTTGGATTAACGTTAAAGCCTTGCGGCACATTGGAAATCTTGTTGCCGATATCTTTTAGTGTATTGAGGTCGACGCCGGTGCTATCGGCTTTATCGTCGCCGTTGGCGACTTCGAGGCCCTGCCAGCGTCCTTCCAGCCAGTCAGCTTTGTTGGGTTTATAGCTGGTCGAAGCTGTGAAATCTTTTTCGAGCTTGGCGATAAAATCACTCTGAACTTTATCAGTTTCGACTTGCGTCAGGGAATTCTCGGCAACCAACTTGCCCACATAAACGGTGCGCGTAGTCGGTTGTTCCTTGATCTTGCGGTACATGATCGGCTGGGTGAACGCAGGTTCATCCCCTTCGTTATGGCCGTGGCGGCGGTAGCACACCATATCGATCACAACATCCTTCAGGAATTTTTGACGGAACTCCGCGGCGATTTCTGCTACATGAACCACAGCTTCAACATCATCACCGTTAACGTGGAAAATCGGCGCCTGGATCATCTTGGCGACGTCGGTGCAATAAACGCCGGAGCGCGAATATTGCGGGCTAGTGGTGAAGCCAACCTGATTGTTGATGACGAAATGCATCGTGCCGCCGGTGCGGTAACCCTTCAGTTCCGATAGCATCAATGTTTCGGCAACAATGCCTTGGCCAGCGAAAGCGGCATCGCCATGAATAAGCAAAGGCATGACTTGAGCGCAGGATTCTTCGGTAATGCTGGTGTTTTCGGCGCGTTGTTGCTGCTTGGCCCGTACGCGGCCTGTAACGACAGGATTGACCCATTCAAGATGCGATGGGTTGGCATTCATCGTCAGATGCACCATTTGACCATTGAAATCGCGGTCGATCGAGGTGCCGAGGTGATACTTCACATCGCCGGAACCCTGAACGCTGTCGGGGTACGCAGATGTTCCTTGAAATTCCGAGAAAATCGCCGTGAAAGGTTTGCCAAGAATATTGGTAAGCATATTTAAGCGGCCGCGATGGGCCATACCAATAACGACTTCACGCAAACCGAGCTGCGCGCCGCGGGCAATAGCGGCATCTAGTGCCGGAATAGTGCTTTCGCCGCCTTCGAGGCCGAAGCGCTTGACGCCAACAAATTTGGTGGCCAGAAATTTCTCGAAAGACTCGCCCGCCGTGATGCGTTCCAGAATATGCAGCTTGGCGTTCTTGTTGTATTTGGGCGTATTTTCAGTTTCCTCGATACGGCGCTTGAGCCAGTCGGCTTGTTCTTGATCCTGAATGTGAACAAATTCAACACCGACAGATCCGCAATATGTTTTGCGCAATTTATCCAAAATTTGACGCAAGGTCGCATTCTGCATACCGAGCGTGCCGTCGATAAAAATAGGGCGGTCATAATCGGCATCCGTAAAACCGTAAGTCTTGGGATCGAGATCTGCATGATAGGCCGCAGGTGTCAGGCCCAGCGGGTCAAGGTTCGCCAGTAAATGCCCACGCATGCGGTAGAGGCGGATCAGCCAGATCGCGCGCAGACTGTCGAGCAGGGCGGTATCACCAGCGATGCCATTGGTTATGCTCGCTGGGGCGACAGCTTTGCTATTACCAGCTTTGGCTGCGGGTGTGGCCATGCCATTTTCGTTGCCGATAATTTTTTGTGAGCTGGCGGGTGCCCAACTGGCGCCGCGCGTCTCATTCAGGATGGATCGGCCATCCTCGTCCAGACCATCGAAAAAACCGCGCCAGCTAGGGTCGACGGAGGCCGGATTGGCGGCATAGCGCTGGAAAAGTTCCGCGATAAAGTCGGCATTGGCGCTGTAAAGAAAGGAAGATTGTTCGGTTGTCATGAACGCGCGCGGGATGAACCGCCCCTTGGAAATTGTTGCGATGCCGCATCATAACAACTTCCGCGCAAAAATCAAAAGGGGAGATCAGGCTACTTCTTGATCTGATATCAATGCTTGCTTGATTGACTCTGCTGGGCGGGTCGCATGCCGTCTAAGGTTTTTCAGCGAATTTTCACTTAGACCCAGGACAGCTGTTGCTTTGCTCATTTCATCTTCGACGATCCCGGTTTTCCTGGGTTTTTTTCCGGTATTTTCAATCTTCACTGCTAGAGCAGCTGTTAGACAAGCTTCCTTTGCGCATTTGATTAGAAATTCGTTTTTTAGTTTTTCACTCGAAAATTGGTTATTTTCGGCGCAAGTTACATCGATTAATTGATCAGTTATGGCGAGCAGCTGATTTATTGCCCAAAAGCTAGGTTTTCGCCAATTGCGGTTCAGCTCTTCTGTATAAACGCTTCGCAAAGCCGCAAGGCTTTCCCACAAAGTGTTTTCGCCATAAGGATATATGGTTTTTAAACTTACGGTGGATTGACCACAAATAAGGTAGCCTCTGAAATCGAGGGCAGAACCCTTCTTCACCTCGTTAAGCGTATGGATCACACCATCATAGAGTTGCTGCCATCTATCTCTATCAAAGGCTGCATCATCGCGAGCGCCTGTGATTTCACGAACCACGCGACGAATATGACCTACGATATCCATAACGGTATCAAATCAATCAATTATCAAAAATTAGCCTCTACCGCCAAACAGTTTGCCATTCTGCATCAGCAGCGCCATCTGTTGGTCGGAGAAGGTGCGCGACTGACCAATACGCTTGTCACGGATCAGGGCGCGGATAGGCGAACCCGGGTTATTCTGTTCTGTCGCCATAAAGGTGGCGTTCAGTCCAGTAGGTCCGAAGGACTGATGAACGACGGCGGTTAAACCGGCTGCCAACAGCAAGGACGCGCGGGCGCCCAATTCCATTTCGGCCAACTGCAGCAAACCTTCCAAAGCTTCTTCCATGCTGCCGGCATGCATTGTGGTGATGACGGTATGACCAGATGTCGCAGCGCGGAGCAACTGGTTGGCCGCGTCTGGTGTACGTACTTCGCCGACGACGATATAGCGCGGATGCCAACGCAGCGAGCGTTTCAGCATTTTACCCCATTCGTCTTCGTTATTGATTTCGGACTGGTAGCAGAAACCAGCGCCGCCGCGGCGGCCTTCGAGATTATATTCAACCGGATCTTCGATTGTGAAGGCAACACCGCCGTAATTTTCCAGATAATCCAGCAGTAGCGACGAAGCTGTTGTTGTTTTACCTTGACCCGTTGCACCGCAAAGCAGGATCAAACCGCTGCGTTTACCGAAGTCGCGCAGAAGCGGTACGAATTGAGGGATAAAGCCAAGTTTGTTAAGAGCAGGGGGCAGATCGGCGATACGGCGCATAGCAGCCCATACTTCGCCATTTGATGTTTCCAGCTTGGAGGCACGTAGACGAACGCCACCAAAATTAAAACCTTTTTCGACACCTTTAAAATTACCACGCAGATATTCGGCCAGTTCTTCGACATCATTCTGGAACTCGGCAGGAACGTCCAGATCCACTTCCGACATCAGGCCATTGACGACACCTTGACGGTAATGGGCGATGCCCGGACCTTCCAGACAGACATAAAGGTCCATGAAGTTCAATTCGCGCAGCGCAAGTTGCTGAATTTCGTTTGATTGATACTGAGCGACTGAGGCGATCTGGGTCATGGTTATCCCTTTTGTTTAAATGCGAATAAAATCAATTTGTATAAAAATTTAAAAACGTTTGTCTCAAACACCATAGCACAATAAATACTTTCAAAAAATTAATTTTGAAAAGCGCATACGGAATAGTTCAGTAACCATAAAGGTTAGCGAATAAGTGAAGTTCGTTTGTTTTTAAGGGGTTAGCCGCTTATCTTAAGCCGCCATCGCTTTAACCATAGTGGTGCCAAGCGCTGAAGGGCTGTCAGCAACCATGATTCCTGCGGAGCGCATGGCTTCAATCTTGTCTGATGCGCTGCCTTTGCCACCGGAGATAATAGCGCCCGCATGGCCCATACGGCGGCCTGGGGGAGCCGTAACGCCGGCGATAAAACCGACCATTGGCTTCTTGATCTTGCTGCGTTTCAGGAATTCAGCAGCTTCTTCTTCAGCTGAGCCGCCGATTTCGCCGATCATGATGATGCCTTTGGTTTCCTCATCAGCGAGGAACATTTCGAGGCAGTCAATAAAGTTGGTGCCATTGACGGGATCGCCGCCAATGCCGATGCAGGTCGTTTGGCCAAGGCCAGTTGCAGTTGTTTGTGCAACAGCTTCGTAAGTCAGCGTGCCCGAGCGCGAAACAATAGCGATCTTGCCGCGCTTGTGGATATGGCCGGGCATGATGCCGATTTTGCATTCGCCGGGGGTGATAACGCCGGGGCAATTGGGCCCGATCAGGCGTGTTGATGAGCCCTGCAGTGCGCGCTTGACCTTGACCATGTCGAGAACAGGAATGCCTTCGGTGATGCAAACGACCAGAGGCAGTTTGGCATCGATAGCTTCCAGAATGGAGTCCGCCGCGAATGGAGGTGGTACGTAAATGACTGATGCGTTCGCGCCGGTCTTGGCAACGGCTTCGGCAACTGTGTTGAATACAGGCAGATCGAGATGATCGGTGCCGCCTTTGCCGGGGGTTACGCCGCCAACCATCTTGGTGCCGTAAGCTATGGCCTGTTCAGAATGGAAAGTGCCCTGCGAGCCCGTGAAGCCCTGACAGATCAGTTTGGTTTGTTTTCCTACGAGTACGGACATGATTATGCTGCTTTCTTTTTAACGGCGCCGACAATTTTCTCTGCGGCATCGGCAAGGTTATCTGCGGAAAGGATTGGCAAGCCGCTTTCGGCCAAAATCTTTTTGCCGAGATCGACATTGGTGCCTTCAAGGCGAACCACCAGCGGCACATGAAGTTTGACTTCCTTGGCTGCGGCGATGATGCCTTCGGCAATAATATCGCAACGCATGATACCGCCGAAGATATTCACCAGAATGCCCTGCACATGTTTATCGGAAAGAATGATTTTGAAAGCGGTGGTGACGCGTTCCTTGGTTGCGCCGCCGCCGACATCGAGGAAATTAGCAGGCGTGCCACCATACAGTTTGATGATATCCATCGTCGCCATGGCAAGGCCTGCGCCGTTGACCATACAACCGATATTGCCATCAAGGCGAACGTAATTCAGGCTGTTCTTGCTGGCTTCGACTTCAGCGGGATCTTCTTCCGCTTCGTCGCGCATTTCTTCCACGTCCTTGTGACGGAACAACGCGTTGTCATCGAAATTCATCTTGGCATCCAGCGCGATAATATCGTCCTTGCCGGTGACAACCAGAGGATTGATTTCAACAATGGAACAATCCAGATCGATAAACGCGTTGTACATAGCCATCAGGAAGCTGACGCATTTGCCAACCTGCTTGTCTTTCAGCCCGAGGCCGAAAGCGATTTCGCGCGCATGATAAGCCTGCATGCCGGTAACGGGATCGATCGCAACTTTCAGGATTTTTTCCGGATGCTTGGCGGCAACTTCTTCGATTTCCATACCGCCTTCGGTTGATGCCATGATCGTCACGCGGCTGGTCGCGCGGTCGATCAGCAGACCGAGATAAAGCTCGCGCTTGATATCGCAACCTTCTTCGACGTAAATCCGCTGAACTTTCTGGCCTTGGGGGCCGGTTTGGTGCGTAATCAGCTGCATGCCGAGCATACGCTGGGCTTCACTTTGAACGGCTTCCATCGTTTTAACGACTTTAACGCCGCCGCCCTTGCCGCGACCGCCGGCATGAATTTGTGCTTTAACGACCCAAACAGGTTCTTTCAGGTCCAGCGCTAATGCTTTGGCGACATCAACGGCTTCAGCCGCAGAAAAAGCGACGCCACCGCGCGGTACAACCACGCCGTATTTTTTCAAAAGGCTTTTTGCCTGATATTCATGGATATTCATCGATTAAACCGTCAGTTAGGAATAAAGCGCAAGACTCATTGCTGCGCCGCGAAACCCCGCAGAATTAGCGTGTTTTGGGGGAGGGGGCAAGGGTTAAGCTAACCCTTGCTATTAGCGCCCGAACTTTTTGGCTTTTGAACTTTGGTGTCCGGCTTTTGGTTTGGTTGGAAGAACAGCTGATGCGGCATCAATAGCTGTATCATCTTTAAATACAATTAACTTTTTGCCATCTTCAGTTATTCGTGCAGCCCCTATTAACATAACACTTCTTTTCGCATTGGCATTGCTAACGAGATTGGGATTTTTGGCGGCAAAAACAGGATCAACAACAATATCTGTATAGTAACTAAATGCTACGGCCATGTTTTGAGGGACAACTATTTTGCCGCTTGTGTCAATAACACCTTTGGCAAGATAGTCAGCAGCCGTAAGCAAGCCATTGCAATTACCATGCTCAGCACTGCGTATTAGCCATTTCATAGCCCTTCTATGATCAGAGTTTATACCCTTTTCGGCATCAATATATAATTCACCGATGCGACATTCAGCGAGCGATGAGCCTTGGCGCGCGGCTTGTCCATATAGCTTTGCTGCCATTTTAAAGTCTGGGCCAACTCCTAAGCCAGTTTCATAAAGTTGGGCTAAGGCTATTTGCGAACGTAGATAACCTAACTCGGCAGGAGAAGCGTACAATCTTGCAGCTTCAGCATAATCTGTTTTTCCGCCATGGCCCTGCACATGTGTGTTGGCAAGAAAGTGTAGCCCTATTGGTTCACCTTGTTCTGCCGCTTTTTGAAACCAATAGGAGGCTTCAGCATTTCTGTGTTTACCAAGCACGCCATAATTATTTGCTAAGCCTAAAAGGGTTTGAGCATATGGACTGCCTTCTTCCGCTTTCACTTTTAGCTTGTTAGCTATTTTTGCAAAGACACGTTCTGCTTCCTTGGAGTTTATTGGAGTCCCTCGACCAGTTTTAAGAAAAATCGCATAGTATGCTGTACATAAAACGTCATCTAATTCAAAACCTCGTTTTGCCCAATCTAAGGCTCTATGATCGCCGGTATATCTGTGCAGTAAATTAAACCCGCCTTCTGCTAAGTAAATTCCGAAGAATAAGGCTGATGCATCATTATTATTCGCTGAGTTTTCTAGCAAATTGAGATCAAGCGATCTGGGATTATTGTATTTCGATCTATCAAAAGCGAGCTGCATAATAATTACCAAATATAGTTAACTAGTAGCCTTATTTAGGCACTTTTAAATGATCGGAAACATTGAATCAACGACTTTATTACTTGCGGGCAGGGCATAAAAAACGGCGCTAACGTTAATTAGCGCCGTTTTTTATTGAATAATTTGTAGTTGCGTTAGCAGGCTATCTTCATCTGGTCACTGCCATATGCCTCGGACAGGAAGTTCCACAGGCTTTGGGCCGCGTCTTTGGCGGCGGCTAAAGCTGCGGCTTGCTTGTCAGCCGGAATGGCATCAATCAGTTTTTCGCAAGTCTGCGAGTGATAGATGTCAGCCACTTCATGTACTTTGAAGAATTCAAAAGTGCGTTCGTCCGTCAGGCCATAGAATTTTTTCAGGCCTTCAACCTTGGTCTTGGAGATTGCAGGCGTTTGGTACTCGTATGAATACAAAGCGCACAGACCTTCTTCGTAGGAGGATTTGCAGAATGTCAGGAAAGCTTCTTTGGTAGCCAAGGCGGCTTCGTTGTAGTTGCCGTGATCCTTCGCGCCGAGGCCGGTTATGAAGTCATTCCACAATTGCGGATGCGGGTCAGAACGGCCTGTCTTGCCTTCCTCGTCCATCAGATTTTCCAGAATTTCAGCGCGGGCACCTGCATCTTCGCAATTGCTGTGCAGGGCACTGACAAAACGTGGGAAGGCTTCGACGAAAGGTTTGTACTGCACGGCATATTCCTGCAGCTGTTCTTGCGTCAATTTGCCTTCGGTCCATGCCTGATAGAAGGGATGCGACAGCAAGTGCTTCTCAGCGATAGCTTCTTTGATCTGTGCGGAAAATGTCATGATGTTCTCCCTTCAGGTTAATTAAGCGGCTTTGGACAAAATCGGCTTGGTGACATCCATCAGGCCTTTGACGGCGTTGACGGAGGCATCGAACATCGCTTTTTCTTCGGCGTTCAATTGCATTTCGATGATTTTCTCGACGCCGCCTTCGCCGATAACGACAGGCACGCCGACATACATATCCTTCACGCCGTACTGGCCATTGAGATAAGCGGCGCAAGGCAGGATGCGCTTCTTGTCTTTCAGGTAGCATTCAGCCATCAGAATGGCTGATGCCGCAGGCGCATAGAAAGCAGAGCCCGTTTTCAGCAGCTTGACGATTTCTGCACCGCCGTCGCGTGTGCGCTGGACAATTTCATCCAGACGTTCCTTGGTGATCCAGCCCATCTTGATAAGGTCGGGCAGGGGCACGCCGCCAACTGATGAGTAGCGCACCATCGGCACCATGCTGTCGCCGTGGCCGCCGAGAACGCAGGCATAGATGTCTTCGACGGAAACATTGAATTCCATCGCGAGGAAGCTGCGGAAGCGTGAGCTGTCCAGAACGCCGGCCATACCGACAACCTTGTTCGGTTTGAAGCCGGTGACTTGCTGCATCACCCAGACCATGACGTCGAGCGGATTGGTGATGACGATAACGAAAGCGTTCGGCGCATATTTCTTGATGTTTTCGCCTGCGGCCTTGATGATGCCGGTATTGATGCCGATCAGATCGTCGCGGCTCATGCCCGGTTTGCGCGGAATACCTGCAGTGACGATGACGACATCAGCATCTTTGATCAGGCTGTAATCGGTTCCGCCGGTCAGCTTGCTATTGAAGCCTTCTACCGGGCTGGTCTGAAACAGATCGAGAGCTTTGCCTTCAGGGATGCCTTCAGCTACGTCGATCAACACAACATCGCCCAGTTCCTTTTCGCCAGCCAGCAGCGCCAAAGTGCCGCCGATTTGTCCTGCGCCGACAAGGGCGATTTTTTTCCGTGCCATAATTACGTCTCCAGCTGTTGAGCGATGGGTTAAATAAGGTGCTGATTGAATTAAACCCGATTGTTCGGCAAAGCAAGGGCTTCGCCCAAATCCGAAATTAATTGCACTTTTGGGCCTTAGACTTTAACATAGACAGCCTCACCGCCTTGAACTCAGGGAATCATCATGAAACGGATTTTGTTCGCCTTGCTCTTGAGTGTACTGCTTGCCGGGGCTACGCCGAATGGCGCTCAGGCCGCGTGGTTCTCCAGCGACAAATCTGATGAACCCACAAAGCCCTCTGCCAATGCCTATGAACTGATTTCGCAACGCAAGGATCTCAGCCGTTTTGCCGACATGATCAGCAGCGCCGATCTGAAAGATTTATTTCGTTCTGGTACGGTAACGGTTTTCGCGCCGACGGATGATGCGATCGGTAATATTTCCGGTCCGATTATGAAGCGGATCAAATCCAGCAAGGAAAACCTGCAAAGCTTCGTCAGATATCATGTCATTAATGGCAGCCATGTTGGTTTCAACGCGATCAACGAGCGTAAATCGTCTGCAGCAACCGCTAACGGTGAAAGCATCATTTTCGACGGGACCAAAAGCCCGGCTATGATCAATGATGCGCGTCTGGTTTTGGCTGATTTGCAAGCTGGGCAAAGCGTTGTTCACACAATCAATGCCGCGCTTATTCCGGCATCCATAAAGGAAGCGCCAGCTGAAACGGCGGCAAAACCGGAAGTAGTGGCGGAGCCAGAACCAGCCCCGAAACCAGCACCTGCTGCTCCTGCTGTGGTGGCTACTCCTACTCCGGTAGCTGCTCCCGTCCCAACTACTGCGGCAGTGCCGGTATCGACATCTGCTCCTGCTGTCGTTTTGGAAAAAACTTTAAGTTCCAAGGCAGCTGTAATCGGCACATCGGCGCCTGCAGGCAAGGCAGCCAAAACTGCGGTGCCTATAGGCACCGCTATGCCGCTTGGCTCAGCCGTGCCAACAGGAACGGCAGCAGCGGCGCCAGTAGTCGAAACGCCCCCGCCTGCGGAAGCAATGCCGCCTAAATCCAAAGGCTTTATGCTGTTCGGGCATAAATTTGGCGGCGACTAATCGCCCTTTTGTTTATTCAGAACATATCGCAGTTTATTGATCGCCATCTGCTCTAGCCCCGAGCGCGGCGTATTGGCTGGGGCCTGAAAGCATGTTTCTGTCCCGGTGGCAGTATCGATTACCGTTACCTTCACGATAGCGCCTATCTGTTTATATTCGATAATCGCTTCACCGGATTTGTTGGTCATCAGATCCTGCCAGGCAATGTTAGGTAGGTGGAGAGATCGCCGTACTCTGCATGCTCCGGCGGCAAAAAACCATGCCGCATAATGAAGTCAATAATCACAAGGTTACAATTG